>Ga0302285_10000674_pt1 | contig 18584 bp, 13 predicted proteins | sample III_Fen_E2_2_FD_200455 | JGI IMG/M metagenome (GOLD analysis project Ga0302285, IMG submission 200455) | Peat permafrost microbial communities from Stordalen Mire near Abisko, Sweden - III_Fen_E2_2 | ecosystem: Environmental > Terrestrial > Soil > Wetlands > Permafrost | place: Sweden: Abisko... | reverse complement strand
TTCGAGTCCCGTCTTTCGCTCATTCTTAAACACAGTATATCACGCCCGGATGGTGGAATGGTAGACACGAAGGACTTAAAATCCTTTGGCTTTACGGCTGTGCGGGTTCAAGTCCCGCTTCGGGTACTCTTTACAAGTGAGAAACCCCTTACAATCAAAAGATTGTAAGGGGTTTTTTATTTTTTACTGAAACCTTACTGAAACTTTTCATTTTTCGGTATATCTTTTTCCTCTAAAAATTTTTTTGTGGAAAAGTTGTTTTTTCATTTTGAGATTAGTACATTTGCTTCGATTGATAAAGTATAAGTTTTGTATGCTGATTCAATCCTTTCTTTTCAACCGTTTAAATGAAAAGAATAGACAAATAATAGTGTTAACTATTAAATGAATGAAGGATGAATTAAAAAACATAATGGTTCTAGTAGACCAAAATGAACTCGAAAAACTAAATGAAAAAATGAGCAATTTAGAAAAATTGCTTGTTTCTCTAATGAAAAAGAATGTTGAAGATGAATTTCAATGGATTGAATCCACAAAAGTACCTGCCTTAATAGGGGTAAGCCGTAAAACATGGCAAACCTATCGGGATAAAAGAATAATCCCTTACAGCCAGTATGGTAATAAAATTCATGTCAGATTAACTGATTTAAATGAATTTATGGAAAGAAATAAAATTAATGCGATAGCGAATTAAGCATTAGGGGAAGTTTAGCTTCCCCTTCTTTCATCTTATACTCCCCCATCGAATCCCCTTGATGGTAGCCCTCCCTATGTCCTAAAATAGCCCATAACGGTGCAATGCATATATTTTTTTAAAAAATTTTCCCACAAAATAACAACAGTTACACTACCAAAATAACAACAACTATAAAACGTTCGACTAAAGAATGAGAATATAAAAAAGCCCAGTTTCATTAGGATACAACCGTGTTGCGTGTAAATCTTTCAATAAAACTCAAAATATATTTCAAAGCAACTAACTAAATTTTCTGAACTAACTATTTATAAATAGAAAAAATAATTTATAATTACTAAAAACAGAAAAAATGAAACGAATAACTAGAAAAATGTCTGAAACGACTAAACAAAGAATCAGTGCCAAACTAAAAGGCAAGCTGAAGTCAAATAAACACAAAGAAGCTATATCAAAGGGAATGGAAAATTACTGGAAAACTGTTCCCGATTATGATGAAAATATATCTGTGGATAATAAACAACCCTAACCTTAACTATTATCAAAGGGGGAAAATAACTGCTCTGGCGGAATAATAAAAAAATAAAAGTTTAATTTTTTAATAAAGTGATAACATGTGAAAACGAAAAATATATAAGATTTGATACAGTCAAAATCAAAGCAGATGAAAAATACCTGCTTAATACATATCTAAAATTTAATGATATGTTTAATCCCAGAACTAGTGAAAAAACTGGTGTTGTCTATAATACAAAGGACGACATAATGAACCCTTATAATTTATTTATAGGTGTTAGTTACGTTCAAAAAACATTAACACTGGAATTCTCTTCAAAGATATTACTTGAAGATTATCCGAAATTAATTTCTAAATATACTTTGAGAAAGTGTCTTGAAAATATAAACAAGCTGGGAATTTGCAAAATAGATGTTGATTCTATATTGGAAACAGGTTGCTTCACTAACTTGCATGTTACCAAAGACACTAATTTTGAACTTACCGAAGAAGTATTGAATGAATTAAATTGTAATGTAAAAAATTACAGGCGTTATAAATGGAAACATTATACTAATGAAGGTATAACTTTTTCAAAAGACGTAAAATCCAAAGATTGCAAAGAAGATATTATATTGTACAACAAAGAAAAAGAGCTTTCGTGCTCGGTGAATAACCGAAAATTTCTAAACTCACTATCAAATAAATCCGAAATATGTGAGTATTTCAAGGGAAAGACCAGATTTGAAATCAGACTAACGACACAAAAGAAGATTAAAGATTACCTTGGCATTACTGATACCAAAATACAGTCTGTTCTTAATAGTACATCAAATCCAATTCTAAAGCAATTTAATAAGGTCTTTGGGGAATCAACTAAAAATGAACATCCTGATATTAACATAGATAATTGGGAAAATTACAGCATGTATCTTATTTTAAAAGAACAAGGCTTCGATTTAAAATTAGTTGAACAAAAGATTAGAAGCTTATATCCCAGCAATTCTGGATATTATGACAGGAAAACTAAGATTGAAAGAATTTATGATAGTTTACAACTTAGCCATTCAACAGACCATTTTGGAGAATTAAGAAATCTTTTAATCTGATGGAAATAAATTCTGATTTTAGTTTCTAAAAGTTGCTTTTGAGATATTTATCAATAAAGAACTAACATGAAAATAGATTACGAAAACTTAGATGAGGTGGTTGCAAGAATAACAAAAAAAGTAGTTGAACAACTCTTGGACTCGGTACAAAATGAAAAACCGAAACTCATTGCAAGGTATGATGAACACTTAGAGCCAATTGACGAGTACGAAGCTTTACTTTCTCAACATGAGAGAGAAATAATTCTGGGGGATGATTTTCATAGCTTATCTACAAAAGAAAAGCTTATGATTATTAAAGCGACTATTAAAACCCACTACCAAGTTACCGAAGGATATGTTATTAGCTATGGTGAGATAGTGAATTACAAACTTGTTTATAATAAATATCTGGAACAGAAAAAAATACTCTTTTCAGTGAATGGAGAACTTGTTGAAGATAACATGGAACAATACCTTTAAAATATCACTTCAATTTGTTTCATAAAAAAGCCCCAATTCAATTATGAAAATGGGGCTTTTGTATATGACAAATCTAAAAGTAAGACATTAAAAACCTATGCTTGTTTATATTACTTATAATTTCTGGTATGTTTCTCTAAGATATTAACTACATTTTCATTCCAGCTTTTCAGACTCTTATTCGGAATTTCTAATCTTTCAATAATTCTGATTACACTACTTATATCAATATTTTGTTGAAATAGTTCTGTTATAATTTCTGAGTATTTAGATAACCAATTTGATTGCTTGTTATACCGAAAATTCATGCCTTCAACGGTGGCTTTATAACCATTTATATTTAGAAATCTAAAATCATAACGGTCATCTCCATTTTCATCAATTGCTTTAATAATCTTACCGTTCCCAATACTTTTTGGAAGAAAAAAACCTTCATCAGAGTATTCAAAAATAAAAACTTCAAATGGGCTATCATTATTGAACCCTAAAACCATAATAAATTCAACATTATCAATATTGAATAATTCTACAATAGCATCCAATTCATCTGGTCTAAAATTAACTTGAGACTTTAGTAAGAATTTTTCAAATAGTTTTTTTTGAATTTCCTGAGCCAAATCAACTTCATTTGTAAAAACACCAACATGGTGATTTATTCTAAGTTCAGATTTAAAAGCTTTTAGTTTTTCTTGTTTCTCACCAAAATCTATATTTCCTGTTTTTACAATACCATTCTCATCATGAACAAGATAAATTAATATATCGAGATTTTTTTCTAAAGCTCTCTCATATTCTAATTGAGTATATGATTTACCAGTAGCTTTGTCAACGCTACCATATCTCATAGCAATAATTCCTATGTAAATATCGCTTTTTTCTACTTCTCTTAAACATGTTTCAAGAGGAGATTCTTTTTTTGCTCCGAATTCCTCCATGCCTCTAATGTTTATATCAAATGCTTTAATTACTCTCCATACCTGATTTCTATGATTCTTTAAATCAACGAATGTAGATGAAATAAAAATAGTTGGTTTCATAAACTTTGATACATTTATATAATCATATTCTCCACCGCAATTACAACTTCATTTTTTTGGTGTTCAATTCGTTTAAGTATACGTTCAAGATAGTCAGCTCCCAGACTGTTTCTAATCCAAAGCACTTCATCTGTAAATGTTTTTTTAGTTGCTTCGTTAGATTGTGTTGTAATTGGATTTCTGGCTAAACGTCCCAGAGTTCTATCTGATAATGTTTTATATTTTTCAATATCGGTAACAAGCACTTTTAAAAAATTCATTAAGTTATCATCGTTATGATTCAAAACTTTTAAAGCACATTTTAAATTTTCGTGTGCTTTTGCTTCCAATGACTTAGGACTGAATCCTTTTTTATAAGCTGGTTTAAATTCTTTTACTTCGTCATAAGCTGTCCAGAATTTTGGTGAAAGCATTATGTGTGGTGTGTTAAAGTCACAGGTAACAAATGTAAGAAGTTCTTCAAAAGTGATTTCATTTACTTCTAATTTATCAGCTTGAGAATCCAATACAAGATGAGTAAATAGGCTCAACCCTTTACGTCTTAGGACACATACTTGATTTTCAGTAAATGGCTTTCCAGATTTCACCCTTGCAGGTAAATCCGATATTCGTTCAATTACTTCAGGGTGTGTTTGTTGAATTTCAAAGTATCTATTTCTTATTTGTGTTGCGGTACTTTCTTCTCCTTCGTTATCAGGGTTCTCATTTACTTTATTAAACAAACCTGCTGCGGTTGGTTCTTCATCTGCATCAAACATTTTAGAATCTTCACCTAATGCATTATGAATAAGAAACATTTTCTGCATTGCAATTTCCCTGATTTGAACTATACTTGCACCAGCTTCACTTGGGAAAAAGTTGTAAATATATAATTCGTCAAATACTTTTGACCCGATTCTATTGATACGCCCTACACGTTGTATTACTCTTGTAGGATTCCACGGTATGTCATAATTGATTATAACCCCTGCACGGTTTAAATTAAAGCCTTCAGAGAGCTTATCACTAGTGATTAGCATATCATATTGATTTTCTTTTTCACTCTTGTATTGGGCGTTAAAATTAGCATTTAGTGTTTTGTGTAGTGACGGACTCATGCTACCATCACAAATTAGTATCTTCTCACCAAACTTGTTTCTAAAGTAAGGTTCTAGATGTTTGACCGTATCTACATATTCAGAAAAAATAATAATTTTTCGTTTTTTATTATTCTTGATTATTATTTCTATCTCAGCACAAACTGCATCACGTTTTGGGTCATCTGCAACCATGTCCAATTTAGATAAATGCACCAATATAACTTTAAAAAGTGCGATGTCCTTGTCTATGTTCTGAAAAAATTCTCTCTTTCTTTTGAATTTATTAGTGTCGTAAACTTTGTTGTTTTTTGGAACTTTCTTTGTTAAAACATTATTTTCATAGTCATCTAATATCTGATAGATTGTTTCAATACTGTTTTCTTCTTCAATTAAAGTGTCCATCAACTTCCTATCCAGAATATACTTTCCATTAGTTTTTTCAATAAAAACCTTCACTCTCTCATGGATACTTAAAAATCGTTTTATTGATTCATTGAATGCCCCGAATGAACTTTCGAAACGTTTAACTAACAACCTACGCATAAAGTCAAATAAGTTGGCTTGTTGATTAGCAGCCCTGTTACCTTCTTCATCGAGTTTTTCATTTCCATTAGCGTCATTTTCATAGGCAAAAGGTTGATAAATAGCCCCCGAAAATTTCCCATCTTCACCAAAATAATCAGTTAGAACTTTGTCATAAAATTCACTTTGTTCTGGACATAGCTTATAAAATAGTTCTACTGGGTCTTTCACTGTCGATAGCTCAGTAACTTCTTGCTTGTATAAGTAATCATTTTTTAAATCCAGACGATTTCTTCGAATGATAACAGGAGAAATAACATGTTTAATTTGATTTGCCAGACGTTTTGTTTCTTGACGAACTTTCGTAAGATTAACTGGAAGGTCACCAAATTCTTCTAGATACAGTTTATCTGCTTTCTTTTTCTTCTCTGTTTTTTTTGAGTTACTGAATTTCATTATGTCAGATAACTTTTTAAACCGATTGCCATAACCAACGAAAAGAGCTTCTAAATCATAATCAATTGTAATTCCAGATTTCCCAGGCACTATAAACAATTTAAGTAGGGAGAATATATCGGCTGGGGAATTATTAAATGGTGTTGCGGTTAGTAGAATAACAATCCTGTCACGGCAAATCTTCAACAACGCTTCATAATCTTCAGTGTCTTGATTACGGAAATAATGTGCTTCATCAATGATAACAACTTCAATGTTCTTATTATCTATTGAAGAAGCGATATCCACTAATTTCCCACGACTTTCAATTTCGAAATTTAATTCAAAATTATAGGCATACTCATACCAACCAGTTGGATTATCTGCATTTTTATCCCCGATAAGAGCTGGTGGACAAATAATCATGGTACGCTTGTCAATGTTTTTGGCTATCAATGCTGCAATCACCGATTTACCTAAACCAACTACATCTGCAATGACAACACCATTATACTCATTGATTATACTTAACCCTTGATTAACGGCATCTATCTGATAGGCAAATTCTTTAAACCCATTCTTTTGGATTAATTCTAAAACAGACGAACGAATATGCTTTGTTTGTTGGAGGTCTAAATATGTTTTTAAAATAAGTGCATAAGCTTCATAAGGACTTACTTTGGCTGCCAACGTTTTTGTACCAACATAGTCAACAAGTATTTGTTTTTTTTGTGGAACTTCTGTAATGGGTGCAGCATCATTCCAAAGGGCTTCAAAATAGTTATCTGCATCTTCAAATCCATAGTCTTTAATTTCCACATTAAACTCTTCCTGACCACCTAATCCAGCTGAAGTCAAATTGCTACTGCCTGTGATAAACTGCCCTTTCATTCCTTGAATATCAGCCTGGTTCTGGTTTAACTTAAAAATGTAAACCTTTGCGTGATTCGGATTCTTGGTTTTTCGGATGATTAAACGACCTTGTTCAATCATTTCCAGAAAGAAAAATACTTGGTTGTAGAATTCCTCAGTATCTGCATTATCAGTATTTAATGCTTTACTAAGTGAACCCATAAAAGCATTGAATCTATCATCATCAGATGTTCGTTCTTCCTGATAACCATATTCAACGAGATTATCATAAATCATTTTATCAACCTGCAAACCAACTAAAAGTCGAAGTTTTATATTTTCATTTGCTTTAAGAGATTCATAAACTTCCTTCCAACCAGAAAAATAAAAAAAACCAACAAGGAATTTTAATTCTTCACTTATAGATATAAGAGTATTTAGCCTTGATTTAAGGGCTTTTTGACCAGTATTGTTAGTTATAAAATTTTGAGACATGCTTTAAAAGTTTACTTGTTGATTATTTTCAGTAATCGTTTGCCCGATTCCGATATTTTATATCGTTGTTCGGGATGTGTTCTATTGTAGGGAAATTTCATTTCAATCCAACCAATATCTAGTAATGGGTCAAGAAATTTACTCCTGTTTTTTGATTGATTGCTTAATTCTAACTTTTCAAATAATTCTTCTCTACTTATCCAGGAATCAACTGCAATCAGCATTTCTTTCACTTTTGAATGTAAAGCTTCAGCAAGTAAAGCATCAGCTCCATTATTAGCTCCATTACTAGCTCCGTTACTAGCTCCGTTACTAAATGCAATTAAATCATCTATATCTTTGAACAATAATTTATTAACTCCGATACTAGCTCCGATACTTTCTTTAATCTCTGGAACATTAAAAGCAGCATGAGCAGGTATTGTAACCAGAACATAAGTACTATCATCCGAATCAAAAACGGGTACTGGAGAACCATTCTTCTCCATTGCATCATAAATGGTTGGGAATCCAGTTGCTCGACCCTCAGTTAAATGGAGTTCTTTCAAGAAATCACCAATTCTGCGGTTGCGGTATTGACGTGCAATAATTCTGCGACTAGAAGTTAATACCTGCTTATTTACTGGAGGCATTGCAGCAGGATAACTTAATATCTCAATCTTATCTGACCAAACTTGAATCTCAATAGGAGAATCTATTTCATAGCTCTTATGAAATACAGCATTAGAAAGCGCTTCCTCTATTGCAGCATACGGAAAGTTGAAAAAGCGGTCTGACTCTGCCCTATCTGGGTACTTAACTACTTTCTCCGAAATGATATTAGTCTGAATGTATGACAGTGCATCCCGTAATTGTTTATGCAGTTGTCCTTTAAAGTAATGCTCGGTGTATCCTCTACCTATATGCCACACCAGTTCTATCCAGGTACGAGGAAAAAATTTCTCAGGTTCTTTATTGAAAAAAAGTAAGCCTGCATTCACAGGATGAATATCTTCATTAGCACCTTTGGCTATCAGCATAACACGGCAAAGGTCAGTAAATGACATTGTTTTACTCTCTTCAAACAAATCACTTTTTATTTCCTGAAGGTGTGCCTGAATAAGTCCTAAATCCAGGTCTTGTAGTGTTGCCCTATTATTGATTCTATCATCAAATGGAATACGTGCAGCCAATTCATGAAGTTGTCTTAAATAATCGCCTGTAGCCTGAATACTCCGAGAGCCAACTCTAATGTAATGATAACGTTGACCATTTACCCCCAATGTAGAAGGAGCTGTATATGGACGATTATCGCCAGCGGGACACCAAAGCACCAATATATGTTTTCCATCCAATACGTACGGTTGACTTATAGGAAAATAAGTTGGCTGTATTTTATGCCCTAACTGTACAATTTCACCTTGGATTCTATCCAAATGACTTTGCTGCAAACCTACGGGAGGAAGTATGGGCTGACCAGCATTTTCAGCAATACCTACAATGATATAGCCACCACCCCAGTTGTTTATATCATTGGCAAATGCACAAAGGCTGTGAATAACATCTTCGGGATTCCAGCCTTGCTTAAACTCCAATCGTTCCCATTCTACGGTGCGACCATGGACTAAATCGGTTATGTTTATAGGAAGTGCCATGTATTTACTTGGTTGAATTTATTTTATGTCAATTTATTTCTTATTGTAATGTGTATCTAGTTCTTGCCAAATATTCGTATTATAAAATGGCTTTTTTGAAGATTTCGGATTTTTAGGGTCTAACTTCCTCATATAATGAAGTTTTGAATTTTGTTTTACAGTTCTCATATATTGATTAAAGCCCTTATCTGCTTTAAAATCAGAATATCTTAATTTGCATAATTTCAAAATATCAGTATGGGTAAGTGGAAAATTTTTCTGTACGTCTTCTTCAGAAAGGTTTATTTTAACTCCATCTTTGTCAAATACAAATCCCAATCCTTCAAAAGAATTAGTTTTCTTAAAATTTATATCTATAGAAATTGCAATGTCAAATTCCTCATCTGTAGTATCCTTGTTCTTTAACTTCGATTTTATAAAATCAATATAGTTCTGGGATTCTGAAGTAATAACTGTATCTGCATAAATTTTAGAATCAATATATGCTAACGGCATTAAATAAAAATTATAAACAGTCAAATCAATTTCCAGCTCCCATCTTTTTATAATAGACATGTAATTTTTAATACATGCGAAACCTAATTCTTGTATCTCTTTTGCCATTGATTTCTCATTAACAAAATGCACAGCATTATCTCTTAATTCTATGATTGACTCTATACTATCAACTAAGTTTTGAGAAACCCGTCTTTGATTAGTTAATCTAATCAGTGCATCAGAAATTGTAATTGTTTTTGGATTGCCAATATTATTCAAAACAGGTTTCTTTCTTGTAGAGTTTTGTCCATTTTTCTTTTTTACAGGCTCTAAAAAATATATACTATTAAGATTATATTTATTGATTTTTAAAATGTAGGCTTTAAGCAAAAGCTCCCAGGCATTAACAGCTAAAATTGAAAAAGTTTCTTCTCTATAAGCAAAGTTTGGTTTATTGTAAATCTCAATAGCCGACAACATTGACGCAATTGATTTATCAAGAAGACTGCGATATGTTTTGTTGACTTTCATGTATTAATCAATTGATATCGCATTATAATCCACCTCACTTATTTTAATCTCTATGAAGGGGTCTATTACTCTTATTTCAGAATAAGTAAGGTCGTAAAGTCGATAGACGATATTGTTGATTTTATTTTGGATATTGTCATATCCTTCAGATTCTTTTTCATTTGCAATGTCATTAATTAGCATATTCATAAGGCTTTGATTGTTTGCTAATCTAATCGGAAAGTTTTTAATGTCTTCAACTAAAATTTTTGGAAACGCACCTTTTGTTGCTTTGGGGGATGAATTAAAGTGGTAAAATGAGCCTAGATTAGAATTTAGTATTATACATAAATTATTTAAATTGTTTGGAGAGTCTAAAATAACTATTATTGCAGGGTCGTGATATAACTCTTCGTCAGTTATTGCACAAAAAATAGACGGATTTGTAATTTCTCTGACCAACAATCTTTTTCCAATGAAAAATTTGGGATGCCTAGGATTGGCAATTCCAGAACAATAATCTACCCATTCTTTTTGATTCCAATTTATTGAATGTTTAGTTACATCTTCACCCCACAACCATTTTTTTAATCCAGGTTTTGATTCTTCATTATAATGATAAACTCTATTTTTTATGGTATATTCATCCTGACCTTGATATTTATCATATGCAATCAATCCCTGAGAAATTTCAGGAAACAAATCTGAAAGTGGAGTACTTATAGCTCTTATTTTTATTAAAATCTGCAAGATGTCTTTATCTAATCTAAATGCTAATGCCCAATTTTGATTATTCTTTAGAAGCCCATCTTTTGAAAGATATTCTGTTGTTCTATTCGATAGAGTATTAAAATCTATTGCGTTTTTGGTAGGTTTATAGCCAATAAGATTTTGATTAATTCCAATTACTTTTCTAAAAAGGGTTATTGCATTAAACACTGTTGCACCTTCAAAAATTTTAAATGCAGAGCAGTCAATTAAACATATTATTTGCCATATTTCAAGAAGTTTTTCTCTGTATTTGGCTGCAAAGACATTAAATAAAAAAGTGTTTGGAATAATTAACGATTTAAACCCATTCACTTTTAGCAGATTGAATGAAATCTCCATGAAATAATAATATATTTCATAATCAGGTACTTTACCCAAGAATAATTCGACTTTCTTTCTATAGTCGCCTTTAATTGAAACGCCATAAGGAGGATTCCCAATCACAATATCAAAATACCCATTATCCTGTTTAGTCAGTCCAAACATCCATTCTGGGTCGAAAAACGGAGATGAATCATTTTGGTCATACGGATTCCACGAAGTAAGTTGGCTGGCAAGATTAACAACTGATTCGAGACGACTGTAGTTGCTGCCATCGGTTATTTGTTTGTTTAATCTGGTAATCAAGGTTTTTAATTCTGCACGTCTATTCTCAGTTCTATTTACTTTTTTCTTTTTACCAGCTCCAAATATAGTTAGCTGTTCTTCAATATCTTGTATTACATCGGGCTTTTTGTTAAGCGTTTCCAGTTCTTTTTCACTTTGTTTGAGTTGTATTTTCAAACGGAACAAATCTTCATCTGCACGTTTTACATATAAAGTTTGTACTTCAGTAACTATTTTACGACGAAGTGCTTCATCTTTTTCACGTAAAGCTTTTTTCTTTTGTGTATTTGTAACTAAAAACTGTCGGTGGCGTGTTTCCTTTAGCTCATCAACTAATTTCTGAATTTTATCCTGACGGAATAAAATCATATCTTCTTCATTCTTCTCAATACCAATCAGCGTATTGGCAGCAACAAACTTAGTCTCCAGGTTGGGCAGTGGGCGAATACCAAAGTTTTCGGTTGGGTTAGTATTTCTACGTTGCTCACAAACCAGTGAGATAAAGAACCGTAATTTGCTAATTTGTACAGCTATGCTTTGTATGTCCACTCCATAAATACAGTTTTCAATTACATGCAGTTTTCTGGCATAGTCGGGGTAATTTAACCCATCGTCAAATGTTTTTTCTATTTCCTTACGAAGTTCTTCTACGTCCTCATCGCTAAGTTTGTCTGCTTCTTCAAAGTCCTTCATTGCCTGGGTCATTACCACAGTATTCCAGTGCGTATTGTCAGGGTCAAGCTTTTTAAGCACATGTACCATTTGTTGCAATATCCCCATGGGGAAAGCTCCCGAACCACAAGCAGGGTCCAGAATCTTACAATCGAATGCAGCCTGAATAAGTGATTCCCGTTGAGTATCGTCCACCTCGGCTACTTCATCTTCGTAACTAAAAATCAAACGTAATGTATCTTCGGGCAAATCGGGCACTTTCGATTGAAAGTAAGAAATCAGACTTTCGTCTACCATGTAGTTCACAATCTCACGGGGAGTATAGAACGAGCCTGTTTGTTTTCGGGCTGTTTCCTGGGTTTCGGGGTTAAATGCTCCCAGTAGGTTTTCAAACACTTTACCTAACAGTTCAGGGTCAAGTGCAACTTCCACTTCTACAGGGGTATTTTCTTCCACTGTAAAATTGTAACGATTCAGTATCTCAATGATTCCAGCCACTTTAACGGCTTTCATTTTTTTATCATTGTATTCGCCACTCAGGTCAACTTTACAATCTTTTGCAAAGAACAACGCATTAGGGATGCTGGCTTGATACTTCGGATTACGGCTAAATCCATCCCAATCATAAATCCTACCTTCTTTTTCTTTGCAATCAAGACATTCAAACAAGCCACCATTCAGGAATGGCACTTGACTAAACAACTCCATAACATGAGTTGTACTATTGTGGAATTCCTTTTCGTAACGGTATAAGTTTTTAATGGAATTATTATCACGGTTTAACAAAAAACCTTTGTCCTCGGCAAAACCACGTTTATCTATTTCCTGGTTCAGAGTAGCAAAGAAAAGGTTCTGAAGGATTGCCCGATAATAATTGTTTTGAGTCCCACTTTCTGATTCAAATTCAACAAGAATCGTGGATAAGAAATCGGTATCGAATAATTCATTCTTTATTAATCCTTTTTGTTTCAAGAACCATACAAAAATAAGCCTGGTGATAAGTCTGATGATATTCTCTGAGTTGTATTTTTCATTATCTGTGTCATCAGAAATATCATTAGGGAAAGTTGCGTTTTTAATTGCCCAAAAATACCAATCGGATAACTCTTTATAAAAATCTTGTGTTAGTTTTTCTACGCTGAAAGCCTGTTGAATATTATCGAGTGATTCAAACTGACATGCTCCGATTCTCTCAAAGAATGTGCGGTTAGTTTTGGCATCAGGTTCAACAAAGTATGTATATCGCTTCCATGGAGTATATTTTTGGTTTTTATTCCCGTAATTTCTACGGATAAAACTAAAACGAAATTTCCCCGACAGGTCGTAAAAAACGAATACGGCTCCATCTTTAAAATCTTCTTTCAGAGTTTTTTTTGCAATCTCAAACTGCATTTTTCGGGAACTACGAGAACTTAATTCTCCATTATATAAGCATGAGAAAACTAACAATACATCTGTGTCATCAAATATAATTTCACCCAACTTAGTTAAATCACAAAATTGGATATTATCTTTTAAAAGGTAAGTTAAGTCTTCTTTACTTTCAACAAAAGAACTGTTTCTTGAACGGATAAAGTTATGAATAGATTGTTCAGAGATGGAAGAGATTAATTTGTTAATCATAACCGTATATTTTAACTAAGATACTTTGAATGAAAAGGAAGTACTCAAAAGAGTTTGAGACTACAAATATAGAAAAATGAATTTGTTAACCAATTTGTTTTACTAATGTTTTTTAATAAAAATGTCCAGAACTTAAAAGTACTGGGCAAATCTAAAAGCTATTTATTCACAAATGCAAGTTTCTTAATTTTAGTCATAGTGTTGATGTGTACGTCTGCTAACTTTGCAGCTTCATTAAGCTTGTATCCTTTCTTTATATAATCCAACGCCTTTTTGTTCTTAGGTTTGTCTAAAAAAGCATGAACGTCTTCAAAAGTACCTTGTTTTCTACCAGTGTATACATTACCTTTCAATTTTGCTAACTTTATACCTTCCATTTGGCGTTCTTTTATTTGGCTGCGCTCCATCTCGCCCACTGTTCCTAGTACGGAAATCATTAATTTAGCAATACTATTCTCCTTGCCATCGCTATCAATTGTAATTAAGCCTTGATTGATAAACTTAATAGGGATTTGTTTTTGAGTAAAGAAATAGATTGTATTTAATATATCTCTTAAATCACGCCCTAAACGGTCTATAGTCCAGACACTAAGACTTGAAATTATGCCATTTTCAATGTATTTCAAAATTTGTTTACCACCTTCACGTTCAAAGAACGGGATACTACCAGAACATTTATCCTCAACTACTATTTTAAAATCAGATTCATTAACCCGCTGGCGGTCGGTTTTTTGCTCCAGACTAGATACACGACAATAAAGTGCATTCATATATTCACAAAATTAGGTTGGTACTATTTACACATCAAATATATGAATTAATTCTGACATATACAAGCTTTTAGACGTAAATCTTATTTAAACTAGTTCACATTTTGGGGTACACTCTAAAATTATGAAATTTGTTGCGAATAAAAAAGGATTCAAAATTTGAATCCTTATTGCTTTATAATTGCATCGAAAGTATTTGCTAGCCAAACCTAGGCTAAGTATTTATCTTTCAAATTTAAAACATAGTTTTTGTATAAATTATAGGCTTCAAAATTTTGATTGCTTTCAATAAGCTTAACACTGGGGGTAATCAAATCGTTATATATCTCAGTGAAAATTTGTGTCGAATTTGCATCTGATTTAATTTTACTAATTATTAATGGTGAAATTTTATAGTACTCTTGAATGTCTGAACTTCCAGAAGGCAAATTAAAAATATATTTATCTCTACAACTCCTTAACAATTCAAGTTCTTTGCAATCATCTGCCAATCCCTTTGTTCTGATACATGCTGTTGTTAGAAAGCAAGAATTGTTTGTGTCACTATCGCTCGAAGAAGGCTCAGAGTCAGAATCGTGTCTATGTTCTCTACCATAATCATAACCCTTTTGATAAATTTCGTCCTTTTGAGTCGAATCTAAAATTTTACTGGCAGAATTATATAAATCTCCAATAGGATTACCATCCTTACCATCGTTTACGCCTTTTTCATAGGCTTCATCATTACTCGTTTTTGACATAATAATAAAATTTAAAGTTAGACATTAATTTCATGATAATAATGGCAAAATTAATGAATATTTTTAAATTAAAACATATTATCCAGCCTTTTTTAGTTTCAGTTGTTCAAGAAGCATCCTAGCCTGCTCCGCATCCATTTCTTTAACTATACTTGCAATTTGCGCTTTGGGGTCATTGTCATAGCTAAATATAGTGTCCATTGCTTCATCAACCGCTTTAGTGTTAAAATTACCCATATAATTTTCAGTCTCCTTTATGTTGGAATGTGCCAGCATTAACTTCGTTATATTATTGCTGATATTTACGTCTGCTGCTCGTTTAGCAAATGAATGTCTGGCAATGTGAAACGTAACTACAACTTCAATCCCCACCATTTTTGCAATTGCTTTCAAATTTTTATCAATTAACGTGTTTTTCCTATTGACAGTGTCCAGTAACTTTACAATCATCTCTGGCGGTAAGGTCGCAATCATCTCTGGTGTATTAGCTTTAGCATAATCCGCTTTTGAATTAAGAAATGGGAAAATATAGTCATAAGGCTTTGAATCCTCTTTGTAATAAAGTTTAAGTAATTCAAGTGCTTTCTCATGTATATGGAAATCTCTGATTTTGTCGCTTTTATCCATGGTATATTCAAGTCGACCATCTGAGGTTATGTTTTTCCATCTCATTTGTAAAACGTCCGCTGCTCTGATTCCTGCAAAGTAAAATGAAAATAGAAAACAGTTACGGCTGTGCCAAATTAGACTATTGACAGGTAATTCTAAATCCTCTATCTTTTTAACCTCAGCGATGTTTAATTTTGGCTTTGAGGTTGGTATCGTTTTCCCTCCTGAAAATCCATTAAAAGGGCTTGAATTAGGATTTAATCTGTTTATTTTGATATGGAGATTAATGATAGCTTTAAATATATCAAATAACTTTGCTATATAATTAGGGTGAAGCATTGCATTTTTTTTCCTTGTATTTCTAAGAGTCCGTAAATAATTATCTAACCTAAAAATAAATTCAGGTGTAATCTCACTAAACAGTAAGTCTTTCTTATTTAGAGTACTCAGATAAGTTTCAAGTTTATTGCAAAAGCCATTATATTTTTTGTAGTTTCGATATGACCCTTCATTATATATTTGGGTTGTTCGTTCCTTTGCAAATTCGAGAAATGAACTGGAGACTTCATCAGAAACTACTTTGTTTTTAATGTTCTCCAGTGATGCTTGGTTTTGACCTCTTAATTCCTGATAAGCATCTTTTACTTTTTCAAGTTCATCTTTAAGGATTGAGTTATATCTCGCTTGCAATGGTTCGGTTTTTCTAACCCAGTTTTCGTGTTTCGCAATTGCATTAAAATCATTAGGTGACTTTACATAAATGGGGGTTTTAATTCTTTTATGTATCTTATTTTGTGTTATCCTGATTTGGATATTGAATAAACCATTTTTGTTAGGTCTGTTGTTAAGGTCAAAATTGAATGTTGTCATAGTTTTATTTCATTTTCTCAAATGTACATATAACTTTTGTAAAAAACAACTTATCCTTAACTTTTACTGAAACTATTACTGAAACTATTTTGGATTACCGTTACATCTGGTTACATTTATTTACACAATGAAATATTATAATAGACTGTTTATTATGTAATTAATGAATATGTAAATGTTATAGAATAACAATTCGAAAGTTCCGCTTCGGGTACGACTATTGATAAAGTCTCTTAATCTTATGATTAAGAGACTTTTGTTTTATATATAAAAAGATCGGCCAACTAAGCTTTTGCTCAGTTGGCCGATCTTTTTTTAGTGCTCAGAATAATGGGGTATCGTTAGATATCTTTGATGTTTAGTGGGTTGTAGGAGATGCCGTTGTCATATACATCGGTTTCTTCATGCTTTTTTACCCATTTTACCAGAAAGTTGGTAAGTGGTAGTGCAATGATTTCGTAGCCCGTTTTCATGGCGGTTTGAGTAAGAATAAGCATTATAAGTGCTTGTGTAGGTATTACGCCCGAAAATGCGAGAGTAAAGAATACTAACGAGTCTGCACCTTCACCTACAATAGTTGATACTACTGCGCGGATAGAAAATCCACGACCGTGTTGCATAATCTTCATCTTACTCATAACGTAGGCGTTCAGAAATGCCCCGAAAAGAAAGGCAATGAAGCTGGCAATAACAATACGTTGTGTGTTGCCTAAAACGAGCTCAAAAGCAGCTTGGTGAGTAAAATGAACCGATCCCGGAGCCCAGATGCTCAGTCGAAAAATTAGTACAGCCAAAAAGTTCATGAGGAATCCATTCCAAATGATAAGACGCACTTTTCGATAGCCCCAAACTTCGGCTATCAAATCATTAATAATGTACGATACGGGGAAAATGAGCAAACCGGCAGTGGCTTCGATTCCTCCAATGGAAATCAATTTTTGCTCAACAATGTTGGATACAATAAGGCATACCGTGAACAGTAGCCCACACACCATAAAGGCGACGGAAACTTGTTTTTTCATTTTTCTTGTTTTTTACGTGGTATTCAAGCACACGTTTTTGCAGTTCATCCGCAAAAAGCGACTGCAAAGATAGTTCATTTTCCCGATAATTACAATTCGATGCGATCTTACAGCTTACAGGATGTTCAGATTCATGCTATAAAAAAAATCGAATGAGATAAAACTGATAGCTTTATCTCATTCGATTTGAGTTGTTTTACAACTATTGTAAATGCTTAAATGAATTATTGGATATTCAAATCATAGGGCAATCGGGCCTGAATGCCATTTATTTTGTCAAGATTTCTAACTTGTTTGAATAGTTTGTATTGCTCACCTAATTGAGCCTTCAAAAAGCGGGTTTCTACATCGTCACCGAAGCTTTTCATAAACTTAGATTCGAATGTTTCTTTCTCCGGGTATTCGCTAACGTTGTAGGTATTCAGTTTTGCTTTTGTTATAGCTAATGCAATTGCATCGTTCAAACCTCCGATTTTATCTACCAATCCGATTTTGATGGCATCTTCACCAGTCCATACTCGACCTTCGGCAATGGCTTTAATCTGTTCTGTTTTCATTTTACGTCCATCGGCACAGCGTTTCACAAATAACTCATAACCACGGTTCACATAGTTTTGCATCAAGTCGCGTTCTTCGGGGGTGAATTTGCGATTTACAGTTATCGCATCGCTCATTTTATTGGTTTTCACGCCGTCGTAAGTCAAGCCAAGTTTTTCATTTAATCCACTGATATTCGGAATGACTCCAAAAATGCCGATAGATCCGGTAATGGTATTTGGCTGAGCTACAATCTTATCCGCCATACACGATATGTAATATCCGCCAGAAGCAGCATAATCACCCATGGAAACTATCAATGTCTTTTTGCCTTTCAATTTATTCAAAGCATGCCATATCTGCTCTGATGCATAAGCACTTCCGCCCGGTGAACTTACTCGTAGAACCACTGCTTTTACAGCAGAGTCTTTTGCGACATCATTAATCGTTTTTACAAGGTCTTTTGCCACAATGCCTTCACCTGCAGCATCTGTAATTTCTCCAACGGCGTATATCACAGCAACTTTGTTTTTATCGTATTTGCTAGTGTCGGCCAATTTTG
>Ga0302285_10000672_pt1 | contig 18601 bp, 11 predicted proteins | sample III_Fen_E2_2_FD_200455 | JGI IMG/M metagenome (GOLD analysis project Ga0302285, IMG submission 200455) | Peat permafrost microbial communities from Stordalen Mire near Abisko, Sweden - III_Fen_E2_2 | ecosystem: Environmental > Terrestrial > Soil > Wetlands > Permafrost | place: Sweden: Abisko... | reverse complement strand
GTTACTCCCTAATAGCGCTTCACCTTGTGATTCTATGAGTTACTCCCTGTTGTGTTCTTATATTTCCTTGAGTATTTACTCCCATGAAATTACTTCGTTGTGCTGTGAAAAAGCCAAAATAAGTCATATTTAAATTGTAAAAAATAGTGGAATTAATCAATCTTACTGAATAATTTAATCAATATTTATTAGTTTCCTTTGTTTGCTTGCCTATTTTTGTTTATGAACATGTCTTTTTTAAATCTTAAAAGGGACATTTTATTTAAAAATGGTGACTTTTTTATAATCAATCGCAGATTTAAATATAATAATTGGCAAATTATTGCTAATTTTATTGATGGGGAGTTGAATAATTCCAAATGATTGAAGGTAAAAGCAAGTTAAATTTAGACTTTTAAATGGTTTTTTCACTAATGAGAGGGAGAGAGAATTATGAGAAAATTACATAGCTATTGGTTGAAGAAGTTAGAGATGCATCTCCTTGTCTCTAATATTGTATGAGGCGAGTTTCTTTTGGGAGTTACTTTGCATTAGGGAAAAGATCTCCTCCTCTAATATGATTAGAATTGTAGAAACCCTTAAGTGTGAGAAGAATCTGATCCCAAATGTCCTAGGGGTTCAATACAAGATCTTCATTGAGTGTGTAAGCCATGTAAAACGCGTCGAATAGCGCATTACGAGTGGGCCCAGCTAAGATAGGTTGTCCACGCTTTGTAAAATCTTTAACAACTTGTCCCTCCTTTTTCTTGTGTCTTGTACATCCTTTGAGGAGATTTATCTCATTTATTTCAACACCTTCCGTCACATACAGATCACGAATTTATTGTTTGACATCTTCAGGAGACGTTGTTTTCCTCGAGAAAGACGGCGACGTGCTTGAGCGCTTCTTCTTGAGTTCGAGATCGTCTGCAGTGAATGACGCGGAATTCACACTTTTTCCAGAGAAATCTTAGATTGTTGTGATTGTGGTGGATACGACTTGATTTACTTAGATTTTCACAAAATTCTTGTAAGTTGATCCCGAGATAGGAATTGGCTATATTTCTATTCCATCCTCACTTTTTAGAGGAGAGGAGCTAGAGTGTTCGTTTAAGTTTACAGGTTAAATACCATTTTCATCTCCTTGATAAGCCATTTTATGTATCTTCGAATGCACAAATAGCTAGCCTTAGGTACCTGTTGGTCTTCGATGCATCTTTCCAGTCGCACAGGAGTTTCCCATCGAATGAAATTTAATTTAAAAAATGAGGCGAAAATAAGCAGAAAACCAGAGAATTTAACTAGAAAAGTATCTTTATTCAGGTGGATAAATCGAGTTCAACTCAAAGAGCTAAGTTGATGCTGCGAATTTGCAAAAAGAATGACCTGCAGAGAGTATGAGTAGCACTGTAATTTTATGGAAAAACTAAAACCCTCACAATGACTAGTGAAAAGGGCGGGAAAGAAAGGAATAGTAAGATGCTTGCTTGGTTGCTTGATTCGCTTATGTTTGAGTTATTAATTAATAATAAAAAACTAGAGAAGCTCAAGCTTAGATACATCGATTGCCCCAACTGGATAAAGTAATTAAATTCAAACACTATCTTTTTTTTCAAATTAAATCTGTGATGATCCCTCGTATTCGCTGAAACTGATTGGGGTAATCTACCCACCTTTTCTTCTTGCCCATCCAACCAACCAAATGGTTCTCTCTTAATATTGTGATCAGACTGGGTAGCAAGAACAATTTAAAATACGTGTTTTTGCTTGGGTGGTAGCCGAGGGTTCCGAGAACTCTCCCTTTTCTCACTACTTTTGAATCACTTCTTTTTTTCATTTGCTTCTCTTGTGATAAGGAATTACAACCATCAGAATATTCTTAAGAAGAAAGAAAAATGCAATATTGCATGTTTAGTTTACTGCTTTGTTTATCGAAGACTGTGTAGTAGCCTATTCAGAATTTGTCTTGAAATATAATTTTAAATAATTATCTTTTTTCTAACTAGGTAGTACTCTGTTCTTCTTTTAATATGATTATTTTTTCATTTAGATTCGAACATAAATTCTGATACAATATTCAATCTCAGAAAAAAGTCATTTGAAATGGCGGGTTATCAAACAAAAAATAATTATTCTTAAATATTATTATCTAAGATCTAATCTTATTTGGGAGCATTTTGTAAAAAAACCCATACAGACTCTTGGCTAACTACATTGCTTTAAACTAACATTAGATAGTAGCTTAATAAAAATAAAAATTCTTATGAATAATCTTTTGATCTTCTCCTTTGTTTTCTGAGGTAGTTCTCCTGCTCAAACACCGAAGGCTATGTGTGGTTAATAACTGTTTGAGAGAGCGAAAAAATTAAATAATTTTTGATTCTGATCAATTTTCTTAACATAAAGTCGTTTTCATGGAAATCATCTGGGTTTTAGAACTCTCAATGCGCTATCACTCATTTCAGATAACACACTTCACAGCAGATTAAGAAAAATATGTATTTTCTTTGATAAATACTTACAGAATGCAGTTAATTTTCAGCTAACTTTACTTGCCTTAAAAATTAAAAAATATAATACAGTATTGAGGGAAGATACAAAGTCAACAATCAACTGTTTGAGAGTTTACAGCCAAGCAATAGATTAAATTGAGTTTAGGGAGAGAGATAAATAGGTTTTATGCGCAAATAATGAAGATTAGATATTTCGTATGGGAGGGAAATCTGACAAATATTTTGAATGGCGATTTATTCATTGATTTTGATACCCTAATTGGAGAGTATTTCACATATTAGATGACTTTTTTTTTGTTTCTTAACCCACTCGTTTGATTTTTCTTGTGAATATTTTACCACTTTCTCATCTGATCAGAGTCTAGAAACTTTAACCAATGGTATTTTCAACAAAACGGCTTATTTTTTGGTAAACTACTTCTATTTATCTTTTTTTAAAATGCTTCGCTCTCGTTTCATTAACTTATTTGCTTCAAAGGTGTTGTATCTGTGAAGAAATAATGAGTGTATCCAGCCATTTTTGTCTCTAAAAATTCAGAAAGTCTTTGTTGTTTTCATTTTTAATCAAAAAACTCTTGTGGATAAAAGCTTTAAAACCAATTTGTTTTTGAAGTAATTTAGATGAAACAATAAATTGGGATTTTTTTCATAAAAGAAAGATGCAGTGTGAAGGTATTGGAAGAATTTTTATGCAGTTTATCTTTGGTATCTCTGTGATAGCATAGGAAAAGTTACAATTTCAAAATACAATAAATAAAAAGCAACAAAATATCAATGCTAATCATTGAACAGAAGCGAAGAAATTTTATAGCCAGTTCAGTGTTTGATCTCTGTTTTAGTCTAACTTTTTCCAGAGAAAAATGAATTTTCAATTTGACGAACCAGAAACAAAAAATCAACCAAGAAACAAAATAAGCTAAAATGATGAAAAAGGAAATTTTTACGCAAAACAATAAATGAGATATCCGCAGAAATCAGACCTCCTAGGGTTAGAATCATTAGATAGCCTGGGTGTTTTTATGAGGCAAAATGCATTATCAAACAGTGAATTTTACCCATTTTACAATAACTATAACGCAAATAACATAGCAGACTACTAAGGATTTGCATACAGAAGTATCCTAAGTGGCAACAAATACAACAGCACAAATTTTGGAACTGCGAATAGTGAATACAAAAAAGAAACTCATGAAGAATTTTTAGATCGACAAATGAGATAAATAGCTAAATCTAAAGCTCCTCAAAAAATATCCCCTAACTAGCTAAGGTTGACTAGCAATTAGATTGGAAACAACCAGCAACCAATGTTGGCTCTAGCTGAGTATTTTTAAGATGCTGAAAACAAAGAAGAAGAATAGGGTTATGCAGAGTAAGATGACGAAGATAATGGAGAAAGAGATTTTTTGAGTGAACTAGTCGAACCATTCAAAGAAGAAGATTTTGAGCTCCAAAAAATAAATAATAAATTTTTTGATAATCATCTGAATTTCTATTCTGAACAGTTTCGACCGCGTACCATTGATAATCCAGAGTTATTTAAGTAAAGGCAAGAGTATTTCTAAGAAAAACTCAGCAATAATCGTCGGCGAGCCAACAAAGATTAGTTTATATTTTACATCTTCACTGAAAGAGGAAGGAATACGAATAATTATCCAAAATCATAGGAGTAAATCTCTGAGAAAGAACTCCCAAGATAACTTTTAACTAAAGGAAATTTAATGTTCAAGATGGATTTAGAAAGGAAGCTCTTTCGTCAAGAAAGAGTCGAATTAAATGGACTGGAGAGGTTCTCTTAGCTCCAGATAAAAGGAACAGATTAATTGTTCATTTGTGGAGGAAAATCAAATGGAATCGCTCAAAATGTCTGCATGATCGTAGATTTCTCACTAACTACATTTTTAATTCGAAGCCAACTTGAGCAAGCTAGGACAGATCATCTTTTATTGCAATTAGACGAATTCATATACATCATCGGAGGATAAGGTATGAATGGTGAAACCCTATTATCCTGTGAGAGATATAGCATCAAAAATCAAACAATCAGGGCAGACGCACCTCTGTAGGTTCCTCGAAATCACCTTTCAGGAGTTGTATCATAGCTAAATCATTGCCTTTATGTTGCTGGAACTCCTCTTATTATAGATGGTGCAGTGGAGTTGCAGAAATACGAACCGCATACAAACTTCTGGGAAATCATTAAAATTGATGTTTCATTTCTACTCCTTAAACAACCAAGATATATTCGCTTAGCTATGCATGATGAAAGCATCCATAAGTCTTAACTCTATGTATTTTGTCTTTAACTCAAGTAATTTGAGAATTTCACTCTTTCCCTGCATGATCTCACTTCTTAGACGGTTTCTTCTACGAACTTTACTTTATCTTCTGTGAAACAAACTCCATAGCAACTTCTTGCTTAATCTGCAGCGATCCTAAAGAATAACCCATAAATGTAATTCACAAAGCATGCATCATAACCAAATCTCAACTTACAGCAGTTAGCGATAGACGACCCCAGAAGAGACCCTTTTTATTTTGTCCCTGGATTTAACGATCAATGTAAACTCAATTATTCAAGTAAAAAAAAATATGAAGAGAGTTTATTAAAGAGAATGCATCTTCTTAGTACTCTAGAGGCGTTGACTGATCATGTCATGGCATAATAACCTGTAGTTATGCCTGGGACATCGATTAGAGTTCGCTCAAATTCAAAGTAGACTCTTGTTCCATCAAATATTTCAGCAGCTCAATCTGGACTTATATTCACATAAGATACTTACAGTACTAATGTTAGCACTGGAGTGCTATTATCATCCTCCTTACCTGCTAGAATAGAAAGTGAAAAATCTGATTTTAATGAGATGGACATATTAGCTTCTAGAGATTTTGAGGTTTTCACAGTGAATAAAGCTAATCCTGTTGAGATTGAATTATTTGATTATTTGAGTTGGAAAAAAACAAAGATATTTCTTCAGTTTTTCCCAGATCTCTGAATTGATAATTTGTTTTGAAAGTAAATAAATCATATTTTTATTTTCGTGCTACTTTTAATATGATTTTTTTTCTAAAAGAAAGATCGTTTCTTTCTCAGGCTTTCCACTTCAATGCAAAATATTTTTTTAATTTCTAAAATAATTCTAATTGAAAGATTTTTAAAACAAGATAAAGAAGTTCTTTCTCTAATTAGCTAGCTTTTTCTATCTTGTGGAAATAATTGACACAAAAACGCAAAAATCTTAAAAATAATTTCTTCTTTCCCTTCATTTTCTAAGAATTTGCTAATATTCATGTGAAAAAGAGATCACATTCTCCTTAGTTAATCATTTTTTAATTAAATCTTCTTTATCTAAATCAAACAAAAAGGAATAATCGAATCATTACTTATTTGCCTAACAGTAAAAAATGAATCTAACAGATCTTTAAGCCTTTATCATGAAAGTTATCATCATTTAAATTTTTATATCATATTTAATCATTTTGGCTTTAGGCATTACCATTTGCGACAGCTAGATGATAATTAGAATTAATAAAAACAGATTCCCTTTTAATTCTAATGTAATGATATTTCATTTCTCTTTTCTATATTTTTCTTCTTCACAAGGCATTGATTGTCTTTGTTTAAGATCTTTTACATAAATTATTAATATTTTTCAGTTGTTTTTTTCTGCATAATTCATTAGGGGAAAAGTAGGAAATTGATTGAGTAGATCAATCATCCTTTATCAAATTAATTCCCCTGCATTCAAAACTTGAAAAAAGTCAATATTTTCCTTGTTGAAAAATAAATTTATTTAGAAATAACTATTTAAACTCTTCAAAAAATGTCTAGAGGAACCACTTGCGCTAAGGCTATCGTTAACTGGGAAACTGCTAATCCAGGAAAAAACCCTGCAGAAGCTGAGGAAATCAAACTTCTTTTCCAAATCCCACCAATCGAAAAGATGGATGCACCCGTGCTGAACACCCTTACAAAATGCAAAAAACTATCGTTATCATCAAACAGCATTGATAAGATGATTTCTCTGAATATGCTCAGAAATCTTGAGATTCTTTCTCTGTCGCGAAATATTATCAAGAAAATCAGTGGACTTGAAGACATCGGTGGTACTTTGAGGCAACTTTGGCTAAGCTACAACTTAATCGAAAAACTTGATGGTCTAAATAACTGCAGTGTCCTTCAGACTCTCTTCATTGGTAACAACAGAATCAAGAACTGGGAAGAAATTGACAAACTCAAGGATCTCCCTGAACTTGAGAACGTACTCTTCTATGGAAATCCAATCTACGATGGTGTCAAAGAAGATCCCAGACTTCTCATACTCAAAAAATTACCAACTTTGAAAAATGTCGACGGCATGATTGTCGATGATTCCATTTTAGAGAAGGTTAAGCAAATCGCTGATAACCCAATTTCAGCTAAAGCACTCTGAAGATCGTTTTTTTGTTCAAATCTTTGTAGTTGTCATTTGGTTTTCAACTTCATTTTTGCTTTAAATTCAAAACAATTCGAGTAGGATAGTAATCATATTTATCATCATTTTCATGATTATTTTTCTAAAAAACTAAAAGTTTAGTGAGGAAACTGTTTCATAACAATCTCATACAAAAAGTTACAATAATTTGACTTGTTTCCCTCTCCATTCTTAGAAGAAGAAAAAGTTCTATTATTTATTTCAGTGGCTATTAAAACAGCAAGATAATGATATGTAAGATTCAAAAAATAGCATTCATATTGCCACTTTTTTTTGTAGTTTTTAAAGCTGATTTTCATTTTAAGTCAAAGAAAAAACACATAAAGGCCTATAAAATGTTTATCTCTGTGCTGCAGCTCTTGTCAGCTTATAAACTTGCTCTCTGCGAGTTGACTGTCTTTGATGGTCTTTTATGATCTTGAATTCTTAGCAGTTTGAACTCTAAACATCTTCTAGGAATTGTTATTTATTTTGGAGCGATTATTCGTTACAAAAGAAATTGCAGAAATCACATCTTCCCCACCTGCTAGCGAAGGAACATAATCAAAGTAGCCTTTATAAGCAGAAGGGTTCTTGGATAATCTCACTGATTGGGAAGAAGGCAAAATCACAGACTAATTTTTTATGTTTGTTGTAATAAAATTCTTTTTCGTCAAAGCATGCTTGTCATGCTCCTCGATGTAACTGAAATGTGGCTTATAATTGAAGCGACTCTCTTGGATTTAAGGTGGAATATATCGAGGAAGTACTCCTTTAAGCACGTATGACCTAATAATTCAAATGATAATGTATTTTTAATAAATTTTAAAAAAAGTGGAGGAGATATTTCAGCTATTCAAATTAATTATTTCTTACCAATACATTTCTTGAGTTTCAATAACTAGCTTGCCACTCCTAACTTTTCCATATTCTAAAGGTGAAAAAGTGACAATAAATTATGTCCCATTCTTCCCTCCAGCTGGCTCTAATAGTCCTGTTTAAGGTGAAACTGAGAATTCCGAATCGGTTTCTTCAGTAAAATGAGAGTGGAAAGTTGCAAATGTCTTGAATCGATTCATTAATTTAAATGACACTGTATCACTTTCTCCAATTGCAGCTGAAAGGATTATTACATCGTCTTCATTTGGAGGGGTTGATTCTAATAGGATTTTAAATCTTCAAAATGAAAAAATGTTAATTGAAGTTGTTAGCAAAATCGATTCAATTTTTTTTTTAGTTACTTCCAAGATCCTCCAGTCTTTCGGAGAACCACAAAATCAACAGTACATCTGAAGGGCTTGTAGGGCTTGAAGTTCACATCAAAGGAAAGTAAATCTTCAGGCGATTCTAAAGTATTCTTAGTCATTTTGATTTTCACAGAATGCTTCACGATCTTTGAGAATTCTGGAGGAACATTTTAGATCTCAAATGAATAAGTATCATCAGTTCTAAACAAATCAGAGATTCCAACGAGACTTAATGAGAATTGCTAATTGATTTGAACTCTGCATTTTGTTTTAAAGGATTAAATGATCCCATTGCTGAGAGATTCCGTCATACCTTTGATTGGGAAACGCCATTGTATTTTATCATTCATTGAAACTACAATATCACATTCGTAGCATCTAAAAGAAAAATTAGTCAAAAAAATTATTAAGATTAAGTTGAAAAAGTAATTTAGATGGCTTTATCAATCTTTACCTGATTTCTCTAGGTTGGAAGCTAAATGGTATTTAATAGATGGTCAACGCTTGAATGATTGTTAACCCATCTTTTGATCGTTTCCCAAGTTTGATTGCTTCGAGAACCTTCTTATCTTTGGTATCGATGAAAATCCGAACCTAAGTTAGATAAAAATTGTTTTAATTATTCACATTTCAAGATATATTTTCAAAATAAATGTCTATTTTCAAGGTACCTAAACAGGATCTTTGAATGGATTTTAAAAATTGATGAGTCCAGAATAATCCTTGTTAAGAGCTGCAGTGATTATCTTAGTCTCAAAGTTTGTTGGAGGCAATCCTTATCCAAAAAGAGAATACACCCATCGTCCAACAGTATCCGTCTCAAAGATGACTTCAGATGTCTGGGGCTTATCAAGAGAACTTGGGCGGTATCGAATAATCGCTTAGACTGATTCGTAGGGTGGTATGACGATTCCTTCAGGTAAAACTTCATAGTTATGCTCATTTGAAATCTTAACTCTAACTTTGACACTTTCATTAGATGGGTTATCTAAAGTAATTTCATGTTACTCCGTTTTTCCTAGCTCGCATTTCAAAGCTGGGAGTCTGACAACTCCTGATTCATCAGTTTACATGTTTAATTCATACCATATTTCACCAAGTTTTTCACTTAAAAATGCAACGGAACCTTTGAAAGTACCAGGTTTCAGTGGCATGAAGAATAATTCATATTTTCCTATTTAATTTGGTGCAACTTCAAAGTATTAATCTCCAAGTAATCCTTCGCCTTCGAAAATTACTTCAAAGACAATTGTACCATTTGTAGGGTTAGCTATGTCGATATCAAATGCCAGTGGTTTCCTAATAGAAGTTATTAAATCAACAACTTTTTAAGAAGGAGGGCTGTCTATACTTAGTAATACAGTCCACCAGATGTATGTCCCATCGGCTTTTGTAAATGTCACTGATCCAGTGTATTGTCCACTCATGACAGGATGGATGTTAAGTGTATAAATTGCTGATTTTTTTCCAGGTATAGTTATTGCAGATTACCCTGATGCTCCTATTAAATCTGTTTCAACTGTATAAGTGACAGCTTTTTCTAGAGGATTCTCGATGAGAATCTCTTTGGAAGTTGTGATTCTTGACTATGAGTGAATTACAATATGATTTTTAGCTAAGGGCTCTTCACCTATCCCAACAATATCATAATCAAATTAATCTTAAGTCAATTAATTCGTTATTGTTAGTTTTCCTTCAACATGGCATATCCATTCAGGAAAGAAGCACAATGGAATATTTCCAGTTGTACGTTTCTTAACGATAAAGTCTCTTAAACTCATTGGGCGGTCAACTTACCCTTCCTTTGGAGGTTAATTCACGAAGAAAGACAACTTATCTGGAGTTGTTAAAGTAAGTTAAATCTTCAATTGCCAATCTTTATCGGTGGCATTTACAATAGGGATCTCTTACATTACACACTCTCTCGCTGGAGAGGTCATCTCTAGCTAAGCTCTTACAGGCTTTGGCACAGCTGACACAACAATTCTGAATCTTCTGACATCGGTTAGCTGCTGATTTTTGATAACAAGATTCCCTACATAATCTTTAAACGGATTTTTGAAGAAAAATGTAATAGGAATCATATTTGTCTGTGGCTCAAGTGAAGGATTCAAAAAGCTAGAATTCATTCCATTTGAATCAGATTAATTTGAATTCGAAGTTTAGGATTATTGCAGTTCTAAGTTCGATTTTAACTTCGATTTATCAGTGTTACTATTCACATTCTAGCTCATAATTCCTGCCGGATCTTCTTTCTATTTATCTGCTAGCGTTGATTTAGCTAAATTCTTATTGATCTTATCCATTTACTCTTACTTGATTTTCTTTTTCTTTTCTTCTTCTGTTAAAGGAGGAGGTGGTTTATATGATGGATTTGTAAGTTTGAGAATTTTAGGTACATTGATTCCTGATGCTTTATTAGGCTACTCAATTTCAACATTAAATCCTAAAAAATCCGGAGATAGCAGGTGATAAATCTATTTCACAGTTAACTACTGCTGCTACGATTGCTGCTAAAGAACACTTTGATTTTCAAGAACTTGAGAAGATTTTTTCTAAATAGATCTGGTTAATTTTGGTTTTTCAACTAGCCATTATTCAAGATACTTTCGAACCTCGACTAATTGAGGGTTTCTGAAACTCAAAGGAATGTTCCATGTGTTGGGTGAATCAACTGTGATTGGAGTTCCAAGTAGTTTATCATTTGGTATCTCAGTAATAAGGGCCGGCATATCAACTTTTCCTCTGATTTCATGTTAGAATTCACCGACTTTGGCATCACTTAAAATTACAAAACATTTGCTGTTTTCATACAATAAAGGAATGAAAGCCATTTGTAAATTAAAAGTAGCTCCACGCTTGAGTTTCACTCTTTCTGTTTTGCAAAAAAAGCAAGGAAGATTTATCTTTGGTACTTCAGTTAACTCCAAAGGTTCTTCTTCATCTTCTCCATTGAAATTAATTTTCTTCTTCTTTTTGACTTCTTGCTTTTTCTTATTTTTCTTATCTTTTGGATCTTCCTCCTTTTTCTTTTCCTCTGGTTTTGCTAATTCATATTCATGGATCACTTACACCTGAGCCAAAAGATCATTTTGTAAGTCAAATTGGTAAATTCATTTGCTTTTTTTATCTTAAATTTAGAAAAACATTTTTTGTGTTTTTTTATTACTTGGAAATCACCATATTCAAAATTAGTGAATTTATTTTGAATAGCTACGGAAAATTCTTTGCATTCATATTGAGGGCTATCGATGTTCCATATCTGTTAGCTGACTCTTCCAGTGATTTAGCTTTTTAAGTCGAAGACAATCGTAGAAGCTATGGCGGTGCTTTCCTTTTGATTTGCAAAGGTAATTCTGCCATATTAAGGTAGAGAAACTCTCGAGCTAAACTTGATTCGATATTTGAATGTAGCTTTGGGTTCAACTCTAAATTTATCCTCTGAATCTAAAGTGAAATCAGGGCTGCCTTCGTATTTAACGCAGTAACAAATCGTCTTCAAAGTTGGGTTGGAAATCTCCACAGTCTTTACAATCTGTTTGGTTTAGTTACAACAAAAAAATTTTTGTCCAAATCCTTCTTAACCCTTCGTTTATTCTTCAAGGTAAAACAAAAAGAAATGTTTAATCAATTGTGCTTACGTCTTCCCCTAGAACACAAGAGAACATAATCGGAGCTTATTTTGGAATATAATAAGGGATCGTAGAAGAAAGATAAAGGATGAACATTAGAACTTCTCTTGCCGAAGGTTTAGAGAGATCGATGATGTTAAATTAATTTTGAATTTTAAGTTCCTTGAATGCATTTGCAAGCTGTTCACAATTCCTGTAAAAGTCCTCATCTTAAGTGCAGTCACTGCGAATCTACTGCAATTACTCTCTAGCATGCCCTCCGACATAATTAGACAATAGATTTGCAATGACAGTACCATCACGAAGATCGCCCTCAAAATTCTTGATGCGCTTCGGAGGAATATCACTGATTGGACTTCCAGAGATAATATCGAAATTAATCTCCAGCCATCTTTGAAGAATTCCTTCTTTTTCTGAAAAAACATTAGATCCGTTAACGTAGAAATCTGGGAGAGTTAAACGCTCTTAGCCGCAGTTAGGGATGGTCTTAATAAACTTGGCGTTAATTCTAAAAAAACAGATAATAAAAAAATATTATTTCTATTTACTTTTTGTTATCTTTTTTTAAATAATATAAAATTATATTTGTATTTTGATGTTACTTAGCAAGTTGGTACACTTTGATCACTGAATAGAACAACGAAATCCAAGAATCAAAGTGTAGATATTAAAACAACTTAGGATTCATTTTCAAGTATTAAGGGGCAACATGCTCATTTTGTTCCTTTGGCAACGATCTAATGTAAGTATGGTAATCGGAGTAACTCAATAAATATTAAGGTCTGATGTGGTTCAATAAAGCTCCATCTGCTTTCAAATATCTAACAATATCATCATACTGTTTGAATAATAGCAGAGCTTTTTCTGATTTCTTCGTTCCAGGTGGAAATTCCTGTTTGAATTATTGTATGCTTTTGCCACTACAAAATGTGATGAATTCAAATAGCTGATCGCCACTACTATCAACAATCGAATCAGGGAAGCTTTAGATCTATTGTGGGAGTACGAAATAGTTCAACCAAGATCGAATGAATTCTCTACTGCTCTCGATCATATCTAGGGATGACACAAAAAAAAACGATGTCCAAAACTGAAAAAAAAATATTCTAAAAAATAAGTTACTTTTCGGGATAACCATTTGCCCAACTGACGAAGGTGCTGATATTGTCATGATAGACATCATTGAATTTCGTTACCTAGAACTTTAGGTGTTCACTTTGACAGCCACATCCACACTCACATCATCTTCTTAATCGCTGTCTTTCTCTTCAACAACTTATATTGGAGATTTTTCACTGTCCGTCTTAAAGGCATACCCTCCCTTGTTGCATTGCAAGAATGGAAAGTTCACAAGGAGACAATTATCTGCTGTGCCGGAGACAATTATCGGATAAGAATTACTGCTGTTATCTTTGAATTCGATTCTTGTTGTGAAAGAAGTTGGCTTCTTAGAGGAAAAGACAATTTCTACTTTGATTCGCTGATACGTTGATCCTAGCTCTACTCCATCAGGGAAATTACATTTTATCTCAATCTATCCCATTTCCTCTAAGATCTTATGCCTCACTGAGAGAATATCATATCCATCGTTTATTAGCCAGAATATGCATCGAGATTCAATATTCAGCGGCACAACAGGGAGAAGCACTTCTCTACGATCAAAAAGCAACCTTGGGTATGCTGCAACACCTTTGAGAGTTATAAAACAACATGGCTAATCAGGTGGTAGATCAGGATCGTCTATGAAAAGTGGAACAAGCTTTTAATAACTATTCGAGTAGCTTGGGTTGAAACTCGTTTTTATCCGCAGAGTTTATCCTGGATCGACTCTTCCTTGTGTCGGATGGATAGAGAATATCTTATCCTTATCGAGAACACTAGCATCGATTCTCCAGTTCATGGCTCTTTTTTCTGGATTTTGAAGGATGATCTAAATAGGAAAAAATAGTAAATATCACACAACAATTAAATAGGAATAATTGTAATTATATTTTTAATTATCTGACTTCTGAGTTGGTTGGGAATTGATGCTCGATGGAGGTGATGATTTTTCGTTGAAATTCAAGAACTTAAGGATCAACAATAAACTTAGGGCGTAAACCAGTGCATGAAACTTTTCTTTGAAGTGATGGGAGCTTTCCATATCGCATGAGGGTGATTGGGAGATAAAAGAAATATGATTGCACGTTCTTCGGTGTGAAAGTGAGTTTAAGCTTCAGTGTTTGATTTGGTTTTAGAAGAATAAAAAACAATCGAGAAGAATGACTATGAAGTCCATTTTAATTATTATTTCCATCTTCTTCATCTGATTGCTGATCATCGCCTTCAGTTTAATGCTTCTAAATGCGATCGGGATTATCCTCTAAAAGATCAGCATGCACTTCATGAAAGGTATTTTCGTCTACGGATTTATCTGCACTGACCAATAAGCACTCAATACCAGGTGGTGCTTCTGAATTATCAGCTTCTCCGCGCAGGTCAAGTACTAATTCTGCATCAATTAAACTTTCATTCCGTAATGTCATCTCCCTATCGCCTTAGTTTCCTTTTTGAGTTAAAAAACCAATCAATTCAAATGTTATAAATACATATTTAAAAAATAACAAAAATTTCTCTGAGATTATTGAATACCTAATGCAGTGATTTTTCCAAAATCAAATTCTAGTTCAGATATTGCAATCTTTGGAATAATAGCCTCTGCAAGAACAGGAAGCCTGAGAATTCTTCCTCCTCTTATGAGAATTCGTATTTCACGCTCAATGCGGCATTCATTTTCACTTAGGAAGCTCACTCCAACCTCCTTTTGAAAAGTAATTAAAAGAAAACAAAAAATACGTATTTCTTCCTATTCCTCTGTGAGAGAATATTAAACCAAAATATTACTATCGATCCATCTGAAGGTATTTTGCCACCGATAGGAGTTGTGATTTATATATTTGGAGGAAGAAATTCAGTGAGAATTTGATATAACGCACTTATCCTGGAGGAGTTTTTAACAGTGAATGTTTTAGACACTTCCTTGCAGACAAGTACTTATTTAAAATCAAGATTTTGCAATTTCAGAACGCATTTAGCTTCGTTCACTTAGCCAATACATTTCACAACTTGACTCATTCCATTCATTACCTGCAAGACTAGCTTATCCTCTTCGTATCTCATGCCACTATCTCTTGTGCTTGTGCTTGGACTTGGCTTGTAAGTAATCATAACAGGAACACTACCCTTTGGAGGACATACGCCTTCAACTGGAGAAATGGAGAATATTTTAGAAGAATTGTCCCATTTAAATTATCCAGGCCCATTTCCGTTATTTTCAATTGTTAGTGAGTCAGTTGTCTCCATACTCATGGAATTCTCTAGGAAAGTGAATTTTATTTGCTATCTGCTGAGTTTGAGAGAAACTTAAGTTATTTTCGCCTTGACTTCAAACTCATAAGTGTGCTTTGAGTTCACAATGTATTAAACTCTTGCTTTGAACTCTTCATCTACGTCTAAGAAAAAGGCAAACAAACAGATTTACTTTATTATTGTTGAATTTAGACAAACAAACTCTTTTTGCTTTCTCTTTATCTATCATTACCTTCTGAGTAGAGCACAAGTTGAAATCTAGCTACATTGCCTGACTTTAGAATTTAAGGTTTCTAGAAGCTTTCTTTAAGTTCTGGAGTGTTTAATTTGAGCTAAACTTTAATAGATTCTCTTAGATTATTCTTTACAGAGAATGTTTTGTAGACTTTCGAACACATGTAGACCTCTCCAAAGTCAATTAAAGTAGGCCCAGCTTAGACTGATCTCAGTTCGTTTCCAGATAATTCTTTGTTGATGCTTGTTATTTCTTTGGAGTCAAATGTTTTCTCAGGTAGTATTCTTTAAAAAGAGATAAAAATTAGATTATTTTGTTCAAGTTTTTGGTGTTGTTATTATTTGAAATTCTTGAATAATAAGCCTACTTTTTAATGGGATCATCAGGATGGCAGTGAAATATCTTTTAGATTTCTTCAACCACAGGTTCATAATGTCCAATCGGTTTAAGTACAAACAATGGATCTTTCTACGTAGGCAGATCAAGCTCCTTTGGCTCGATGTTCCTATCAACTAATCCCAACTCAAATTCTAAGTCAAGAGGAGCTCCAATCTTAGGATCTCCTCTAATAATATCTTCAATTCTATCTACTGGTCCTACGGATATCTCTTCCTCTCCATCCACCAGTCCTATTCATTATTAAAAATACTCCTAAATTCTTCTCTGAATATGGAAAAATGTTTATTTACCTTGTTCTTTGAGTTTTTCGTACATTTGGGAATATCTCATATCTAAAATCTTTTTTTTCTCTTTCATAATACGAGATTATCGATTATCTTCATGCTGCCCACCATATTTCACTTTATTCTCACGATCACGTTGAATAGCAGCAAGCTTCAAGGGGTCTATGTCTTTTTCATCGAGAAATCCTTTTGGTAATTTAACTTAAGTTGACTGAGAAAAAGTCTACTTGCCAACTCCAGCTTTCTTTTAGAAAATATCTTTGTTAATGGAATTCTCCAGATATTAATCATTTGTCATGAAATTCTCCACTCCACACTCAGGGCCTCTTTCTCGTTTTCTTCAAAATCAAAAAAGAAGAAGGAAATATTACTGGTTTTGGGAACTTCTTAAGAATTAGAAATCACAATATCATCAAACAGCACAACTTTCTTTGAAATTTTGTACTTTTTCTCTTGTATTTTTTAAGAAGATCCTTAGACTTTGATAGGAATTTTGAAGATTCCATTGAGAACTGAGAGAATAATATCCTTCGAGTAGACTCCAACTGTTTAAGGCGCAAAGCTGATTTTGAGAGTCGATCTTTGAGAAGGCAATAAGTTGAAATTATAAGGATCAATCGCAAATGAGGGTGTTCTATCAACTGCTACTTCTATTGGAAGTCTAGAATGCTTGTTTTCGACATCAAGTAGAGTCTCTCTATGATCATGAACACTGCACTCACCAAATACCAAAAGTTGCTTGCTCAACCGAACTTGGGGATAACATCCTTTCATTGAGAAAGTCACTGCAAGCGGTTCTTCTTTAGGGTCGTCATCTAAGAATTTAAACACAGCAGAATAGAAGAATTCTTAAGGATTTATTTTTTGATCTCCCGTTCCCAGTGCATATTTCTTAGCAAGCACTTAGTGCTCATAGGAAGCTACGGAATTACACTCAAAACGTAAAGCTACCTAGTGTTAGATAAAGGTTTAAATGTTAACAGAGAATAAAATAGGTTTGTTAAGTAATACTGTACATTTGAAAATGGCTAGATCTCTCCGGAGTTTGGTATCACAGCCATGATTTACTCAGAAATCTCTTTCCCTTGATCAGCTGGAGTTTGCAATGTCAACGCATCATCCTAAGAAAACAATTAGTAATGAAATCCTTAAATTTTTTACTTTGATCACTTACATTTGGATTGAAAATGCCTAATTTCATGTAGATTCTATATTTCTAAGGTTTCGGACTGCTATTATACAAAAATCCTGCGAGCTGCTTAGTTTATCCAAAATACATCTCCCCAAAATCCACAAGAGTTGTCTAAGAATTATTGCTGTCTAGCACCATTTTATTGTATTCAACAACTGTTGCACTGATATCAATGCGCTCTAATCGTTGAATTCCTTCGACTTGGATTTCTGCACTGCCTCGAAAGATTCCAGATTCTTTTTAACTTTAATTTGTTAATTATTTTAAAAAAATCAATATGAAATTGCAACATTGAGTCAATAACTAAATCCTAAATGAATTACTTGAATTTCATCTTGACTTGTTGATTTGAGTTAGGCTAGATCACGAATGAGCTTGGCTCAAATACCACATTCTTTATGGAGTCATACAGAATTTTCACTTTCCCTGGTGTGACACCTTTATTTTGAAAAACAAGTATTCTCTAGATATCACGATGCGATCTCACAAACCCTAAATCGATAAACATTTCGCAGAGTATAACAGCATGTGGTTTTCTAGCTAAAAGAGGCACAAACATTTTATGTTTTTATCCTGATTCTTCATATTCGATAATGACTTCATCAGAGAGGTCTTCCGCAACGGAACTTTCAAAATTAATCAAGAGCTTTGCACTCATGCCTGCAGCGAGTGCTTGGCTTGAATCATATTCCACCCAAAATTTTATTGTCTTTGGTGGGAACACTCGAATCCGTTTCGGGAGCTTGCTGAAATTCTAAACATACAGGATTGTCTGGTAGACTTGATTCGCTTCAATGTTTTCGAATATTATTTCTGAAGGTGTGACTTCCATGCTATTAGCATTAGTGATTGATTTTAGGGTTTTGACATTCAACTTGAACACAGAGGAAGCACTAGATATTGCAGTTCCAGGTCTTAGGACTACAGTGTTTGCACTACGGACTTATCGCTATTGTAAGGTTTTCTTTCCTGTTACAGGTCTCGCGATTCTTGAATCACCCTCAAAAATATTTGTACTTTCTTCATCAGAAGCACTGTCATCTTTTTGGATATCTTTCCACCAATTATTCTTTTATTTTGCATCATCTTCTTTTTTGATTGCTTCTTTGAGATTCTTTCGGCTCATTTGAGCACTCATCAACCCTAATCGAGGGTTTTTAGCAGATTGAGATCTCAAATGCATGCCTACAAAATCATATCAGAAGATCAATTTTTTGTGGAAGCAATATCATAACACCATCAAGAAGTGCAAAATAATAAACTTTTGCAAATGTTATCCTGTTCACAACACAAAAAAAATGAAGAATAAAATAATATTTTA
>Ga0302285_10000671_pt1 | contig 18619 bp, 8 predicted proteins | sample III_Fen_E2_2_FD_200455 | JGI IMG/M metagenome (GOLD analysis project Ga0302285, IMG submission 200455) | Peat permafrost microbial communities from Stordalen Mire near Abisko, Sweden - III_Fen_E2_2 | ecosystem: Environmental > Terrestrial > Soil > Wetlands > Permafrost | place: Sweden: Abisko... | reverse complement strand
CAACCCCAACCCCAACCCCACCCCCAACCCCAACCCCAACCCCAACCCCAACCCCAACCCCAACCCCAACCCCAACCCCAACCCCATTAGTTATTTATTTCAACAAATTATTAATTAATTTGAAGATGCTTGTCCATACTGCTCATATGGATAAACTGATTAGGTAAAATATTACTAACAAGTATGAATAAACATGATGCAAAGAACATTTAAAATAAGTTGAGTGAGTTAATTCGTTTTTAAATAGTTTGTGCTTCTGTTCTTTAATCTCCATTAGGATTAGTCTCTATTCTAATACTTTTAATTCAAACATGATTAAGGAAAATACATTTATTTTGTTAAATTATCTCCAACAAAAAATAATTAAAATAGCAAAAAACCTGCGCAAGTTTACAAAAAAACAAACAATAACTAAGTTTTTAAAGATAAAACCAAAAATGTCGTAGAGTATCTTCTAAGAATCAGTTTACAGCGATAGTGTAGATAAAGAATAAGAAAAACTTATCTAAAACAACAGTAATAGTGTGCCTGAAGAGTAAGTCTCCTTGCTTTCAAGAGAAAACTCGAAGCATGTTGAAAAACAACCTAACAATGATGAAATCAAGATTAGTAGTAATATCCCTCGTGAAAACTATTAACTTCTATTAAACCATTCTCAAGTAAGTATCTACGATCCCAATGCTTAAAAGCTCAATGAACCTCTCGAAATTATTATAAAACCAAAGAGTAGATGGCAGAAAATAGTGGAATATGTTTAAGGAAAGTTGCAGAATTATCATGAAAAACACAAATAGCATAATCTATCAATAGATAGTTTGACTCAGAAAAGCACAACTAATCTTCTCATAAGAATCGGGTTCTAAGGTAGCATTGCCTATTGGGCATGGAGAAAGCGCTTAGTTTTCATTGAGCGAAAGAAATTAGCTGAATAAGATTTAAATTTAGTGACCAAAATGAAAAAAGAATTAGAAACTGATGGATTCTGCTATTTCAAAGCAACATAAGATAATTCTAAGATTCTTGTCAAAGGAAAAATTGATATGAACTCAATAAAAGTTAACTATAACACTAAGATATCCTCGTTCAAAGTAGATAATGAGAAGGGTAAGGGATCAATAACAGTAGAAACGGAGAAATATCAATTTGATAAGAGGGCTCCTGTGACACCTTTGTAGTCTTCTAAAAATTACATAACATCAGGTGTTGCCTCCGTTGCTTATTTTCTGTCATCGAGTGTCTTCAAATTTACAGTTAAAACTGATAATAGATACTCCTTTGCTAATTCATTCTACTTCCTAGGAATCAAAGGACAAGTAAAGGATGTATTAAAAGCAAGTTAGATAATTAAGGCTATTGATGTGTTGAAACATCAAACAGATTAGCGAGTGATGGTACTATGTGTGATTGGTTGCACGTTGGCTTGCGGTATCTATGCATTTAAGGCAATCAGAACTCTTCGAGGATTGGCTAGAAAGCATAGAGAAAAATTGCAAGAAGCTACAGAAAGTGCTTTTAAGAAGATATGATAGGAGTTTATGCTTTTTTTATCCATATTAACTGAGATTTATTACTTAATTGTATTCAATTTATATCTTTCCAATGGCTGAGAATTTGAAAAGAAATCCTAATTTTTGGATTTGATTGTCTGGAAAAAAAGTAAATAATTTATATTTTATTGGGGGATTATGAGCTAGAGAGGGACTTCAAAATTGCAAAATCAATTTTTTTGCTTGATTTTTGCATATTTTTTGAAACAACAAAAGACACAAGCACAGAGATTTCGAAAAATCACTCTCTGGGGGACAAGTCACACTTATTGAATATGGAGCCAAAGATAACGGAGGAACGAAGAAGTGAAATTCTTCTGAAGGCAAGAGAGTTTAGAGAATAGCGAAGGACTTAAGGGCAATAAGAGAGTAGCAGCAGTAATAATCCAAACGATCAAGGTTCATTTGATGCTCAAAAATCTGATGATACGCGCAGAAAGATCATGGCGAGTATTCTAAATGATAAATTTTAAACCGAAAGATCACCAACAACGGAGGACGAAAAACAACAAAATCAAGATAATATCACTAATGAGAATTACTAATACTAATACTAGCAGCATCCAGTTGTCTACCAGCCTTAGATGCACTAACTGGACAGCAGTAACGAAGGTAGATTTGGATTGGATGAATTAATCAAAGAGAAAACGAATGCCGTTGGAGAAGGAGGAGGAGATATGTTTAGCTTAGAAGAGATTAAGTAACGACTTAATGAGAAACTAGAGAGGAATGCTGAAATGAAGGAGTAGATTAAGTAAGAGAGACAATCGTAGTCATAACAACAAACGAAACAGAATAATAGTAGATCGAATCAACGTCCACCAAGATAAGATTAATAAGATTAGCAAAATCAATAATAGTAATAATAGCACTCTTCTTCATAGAGATCGTTGCGAGTTGATTCTTTTAACAATCGGGAAGGTTAACAGATGTAGAATCCTTTCTTGACAAGATAATTCCCTGAGGATATTCTCTAGCAGTAGCAGCAATAATAACAATAAGAACAAAGTTTGCAGTATTAAGATATCAGTAATGCTTGGAGAGATAACCAAAATATGACGGAATCGCCTGAAGAACAGTAAATAAACAAGAAAATAACAACATTTTCAAGAATTATAATATATGGTATTGCAAAATAGGAGTTTGTATGAGAAAAAGAGAGCGCATAGTTTTACGCAGCGTCGCAGTGAAGAAGAATATATCAGACAAAGTAAGTTTACGTTCAAGCCGGAGATCAGAGATATGCCTGTTGAGATTTATGGCGACCAAGCTTAGAATAAAATAAGCAGGTAGGAGCAGTGGGAACGGTTACTTTAAGACAAGATATAGACGCTGACATCTCGAGAAAATCTCAAGATTATTGCATAACAAAAAGAAATTAGTGACAAATGCACATTTGTACCGCAAATCAACGAGATATCTAAACTCCTCACTGCTGATAAGCATCCAGAAGTGTAAATTTTTGTCTATTATTGTCCTTTTAAGCTCTTGTTTACCTACTTTTTGCGTGTGTGATGGATTTAGCAATATAAACGAGAGATTGTTCTTAGAGGGCGCTCGAAAACAAGAAGAACGAGAAGAATTACGTCGAAAATTTGAGGATGCTTAGACATTTCCATTCCAACCTGATGTGCGGGAAAGTGTAATGGGCTTAAAAGGTGAAGCAGCATTTAGTCCTCCGCTGTATGAGCGCTTAGATGATGTGATAAAGGAAAAATAATAACTAAAACTGTAACTTCAAATGAAGAACTAGAATGACTAAGCATACACATTCAAGCCAGCACTCAATCCGAACAGTGAGAATATTGCGAAATAGAAGTTTGAAGGTAAAACTGTTGTTTAAAGACTGCTCGATGATATCAGAGAAAAGGAAGAAAGGAAAAATAGACTTATAGAGAATCACACTAATTCTGTTAGTTAAATGTGTACGTTTTAGCCTTCCATAAATCCTTCGAATTATCAGATATTAGATTAGTATAACAGCAATTTCGATGATGACAATATGTCTTCGTAGTAGAGATAATAAGAATTCGTAACACGCTAGCATCTCGTAGCTGATCATCTCAAAGAAAGACTGCAATAGAAAATATAACAACTCTATGGAGCAGATACCTTCAAGCCGTAGATTAACTAGATCAGTTAGTATCTTGTAGCAGCTGATGAAGATCGTGCAGCTGAGACGGCGGAAGAGAAAATAACTAGATTGTTTTAGCAAGTAAATTTGAGGATGCTAAAGATAAAAGAGTTATTCAGTTGTTTTTGTGTTGATTGATAGGATTAATTGAAGAGATAGATAACATAAGAGCAGATTTAGAAGGCGTATTATGATAAGTTCTCATTTGCACCAGCAATTAACCCATTATCGAAGAAGATTGCAAGGAAACGATCACTGGATTCGTTGGCGTTTGATAAAGATAAAAATCGAAAACAAATATCGCTTAAATAAGTAAAAATAAGTTTGAAATACTATTAGATTTGGTTGTTTCTAACAACGTTTATTTGTTGTTGGAATTTTGAACAGAAAGTGGAATCAAGTAAGATGAAGGAATGCTCATTTTAGCCTAGAACTAACAAAAACAAGAAGTTTGATAATGTGAAATCGCATTATGCTCTCGAAGCGATTGATGTAGCCTTACGTGAGTGCAAGGAGAACAAGGAGAAGAATTTAGAGTAGATTAGGAAGCAAATGGAATATGAGGAGATGAGAGAATGCACGTTTAATCCTATTACGAAGTAGCTAGAAAGAGTAGATTACGAAGAACGATTAGGTTAAATGAGAGGAGTAGATAGATTCTTAAAGTAAAAGGAACTCACGAAGAAGTAGCAAGAGTAGATTAAACTTAGGGAGAATGAAGTGTTTTAGGTTAAAGATTAGAGTTAATTCCGAACATCGAATAAGACGAAAGTGCAGCCGTTTGCGTTGTCGAAAGGGAATGGACCTAGTTAGAAAAAGATTAGAGAAGAATTGCTTAAGGATCATCTTGAATAATGCACATTCCAACCGAATACAAACGAATCGTAAGATGCAATGCTATTCTTAAAAGATTGAGATGAAACGTTTTATGGAGGGTTTTTCAAGATAAATAGTGGAGATTTTCATTGAATGATTGTTAAACATTTTTATTTTTCGTGAAAATACAAAACAACAGGAAAAACAAGGAACTTATTAAGCAAATCATTGCAAATGAAGGATCATAATATCCAGTCATACCTGAAGAAGAAGATTTCGCTGAGTCATAAGGAGCTTACAATAACAAGAATGGCAAAGGATAACAACTACAACAGCAAAGGGTTGGTGAATACAATAATAATCAATATCAGGATTAGCAAGAGTATCAATACTGAAGAGAAATAGCTCTTCATAATAAGTATTTAACACCTGAACCTTATTAGATTGGCAATATATTTCATAGATAACATAACATATTATCCTTAGATTTATGCTATTAGTCTAGTTATTTTTCATTTTTTCTTTTCTTTCTTTTTGTTGTTATGAAATCAATTTTCAAGCATAAAAAACTAATTTTAGTTTATGAATAATGAAGGTCTTTTATCTTTTTCTGAAATCCTCATTGTGATGTAATATTGTACCAAAGAAATGAACATAGAAATAAATAATACTATTTTAGCAAAAATGTATAATGGGAAGGAAGTTCAATTATTCTTCTTTTTCATATGAAATTAATTATTCAATTAGTAATAGTAAAAGCACACAAAGGGATTGATATGGATAAATGGAAGTAAATCAGAAATCGCTTGAAGACATTATAAAAAGATAATTCACTTTTAAATTGTGAGCATCCTTCTTCTTCATTGATTCATAGATTTTAAGTAGGTTTAATGCATTGATAAAGAGACATATGCACTTCTGATTGCTCATAATGAAGCTACAATATTAAACACCAAAAATTCAATAAAAACACAAACAATCTTCATATAAAAAGCGTGTTTTACTTGTTTATATCTAGGTGATCTATCAGGTGATACATGCAGTGTAGATTTATAGCAGTTCTTCATTTTCAGACCGATATCACTCAGGCATTCCACTAGTCTAAAAAGCAAATAAAAAGAATCAAAGTTAGCTAAGATAACAAAGATCCATTTGCATATTCAATAATTATTAAATGTAATGTTGAGCTCAGCAAGGAATTGTAAATGAAAATACAAAATAGTCAATATTGTATAAATAGTTATGAATTTGAATCTAAACTAGATTGAAATATCTTATCACAAATTGACTAATTATAATAACTATATTGGGTTTTTTTGCTAGAGAATAGAGAATTCTGTTTGTGAATATATTTCATTCTTATCGTTACTGATCAGGTTGCGTAACCAATCAAATCAATAGATTCTCAACCCAATAATCTAATCTTGTGTGAGAATTAAAAGAATATTTGGATCAATAATTATGTTACAGAAATTCGGCTTCAGCTGTTTCAGCAGGGGATAAAGAGAGAGCTGTAAATAATTCACCAATATGAAGTAATGTACATATTCTTCGAGTGTATTTTCTCTCGAACCAAAGGTATCCCAATCCAACGAGCTTTCTACTGTTGTTGTCTTTGATGACTTCAATAACAAAAAAGAATGAATTGACATAAAAAAGTTTATAAAATATAAAGCAAGCATATCTTATTCTTTTTATTCGAAAATTTAGCTTTTTATCTCAGATCGCGGTTGTTTTACCTATGTAGAATGATTAAGGATCTTCGTTTTGCATGTCGTTCAAGATTGCTGCCAAGCAAAAGATAATAAATTATTGAAGATAAATCATATTTCTTGTAGTTTACTAGTGAGATTTTCGTAGCTGAGCGGATAGTTATGGCTTGCCAACACTGCCTTCACTTCTTCCTTTTTTCACAAATACCAATTTGTTGTTCATTCAATTCGCTCGAAACTGCATTGAACCCTTACAATATCTGATTTGTCAAGCTAGCTGATGGAATATGTGCCATGATGAAAACTACTTATGACTTATTGTGCAACGGAGAGACCTGTCATATTCTTAAAGGAGGGGGATTAATAAATAATAAATTAGATTCGTTTAATTAATGTTTTACAATATATCAGGGAATAATGAATGACTGGACTTAATTAAATACAATATATTTTTAGAGATTATTATTCTCAAGAATATCTAATTTGGGGAGTGAAAGAAGGTATTTTGCATTCTGAAGTAGTGTTGACACTTTTTGGCAAATTAATTTTTGTGGTTTCTGTGATCTTTCAGCAAAAAAATATATCAATAACAACTAGTTATTCATAGCGAATATTTATTTTTAAACAATCTTTTTAATATTCACACACTTCTCTCCCCTTGTGAAATGAGATGAATCTTGTTAGTAATTAATAATCATTGTATTTTTTGTTTATTTGCCGATCCAGCAATAATAAAAATATACTTCTTTTTAAATCACTTCATGTTGTTGTTGATTAAACTACAAATTGTCTTGCACTTAAGAATACTACTAAAAATATGTTCTTGTTAGACTATTTTGATACCAAGAAGGCATTCTTAAACCGATTAGTTAGTTTAAATTTAAATCATATTTCATCCCTAAATCAATTATTTATTTTGGGAGTTTTCGTTGGGTGTTGTGTAAATGTAATGATTCTAAAGATATCTGATAGGAAACAGCATTCAGTTGAAGGAATGAGAGGGAATAAATTGGGAAAGGAAATAATTAATCAATTGAAAATTTCATAGCAGGAAGAAAGAATACACTTGTGGTTCTAGGGATATTGAATAGCCAAGCAAAATCAAAAAAAAAAAGAGAGAGAAAAAGATTTCAGTTGAAGTTAAGGATAGCAAAAACAAACTTAAGGTAGATAAAAAATAAAATGGAAAATACAAGTATGATGTCAGGATTCAGCTCTTCTAGTAATGAGATAGAGCAACGGTTAGCGCATGTGATTCTAGGCACGATGGCTGCTGAAGCCAAAATAGAAGAAGAACGGTTAAAACTCAGTGAAGATAACGAATTCTATCCAGAGATTGCGTTTAACTTTCTCAAAACATTCACTGAACGGCTTAATTCTGTTTCAAAATATTCCTCATTCTTTGATTTTTCTTCACCTGGAGATGTCATGGAGTATAACTAGTTAGACAGCTATAAATCTGGATTCATTGCGTACACATAGTTGCTAAGTATGCTGCAATACTATGACGTTAAATGCACGGATAAAGTACTTGAATGCTTAGTGAAGAACATCGATTCTGTGAATTATTCCAGAGGACTTTCTTATGAAACGTTCCTTAGATTATTGCTGCCCTAGTCTGTTCCAGCTGCTAAGCTAAAAGTACTTAAAAGGAAAGTAATTTACGAAAAAGGTGCTGTTCTCTTAACTCAGTAGAATGCGAATGCACCAGGCGCTGCACCAACTAAAGGAACTGTACCTTCAAGTTCAACCATACAATCGCTGGTTTTGATCTTCGATATTGAGACTAATTTGATTACTTTCACTGAGAAAGCGAAAGTGAAGTTGTAGCATTCGCTGTAATACACTTCTCTTGTATAGCTATTCGAGATGATTGATGTCAACAGAAGAGGATTCATCGATTTCATTGCGATTCAGGATTTCGTGAGAAGAATGAAGAGCAAAATGGTACCAAATTAATATCTCGGCTTGCTTAGACGACTCAATAAGCCTGATACTATCGAGACCATATCGTTTTAAGACTTCAAAGATTTGTTAGCACCTAATTTACCTTATTTCAGTGCTGACACTGAATACCAGTTAGATTCAGCTTAGCACTATCATGAAATCAGCAAGGATATGGATTTATCGCGGACACTGAATTAGTCTCGCATAAACAACAATAACTACAATAGCATCCGTGCGAGCACAAATAACATGAACTAAACATAGCATAGTATGATGACTTAGTTACAAGTCAGCTAAGCAATTCCTATTGCTGCGAGAGGTCAATATGAGAATGTTTAAGATAAAGTGTTCTTTAAGGATCGACAAGGAAGAATTGTAGAGAAAAATCATCCCCACGAGCCAGTGTTTCTGCCTGAAAACCCTTAGGTTTCAGAACTACTCAAGCAAAACATAAATATTGTTCATCACCCGAATTCAGATTAGATCTACACAATCATTCCAGAGCAATACATTGAAGCTCCACCGCTTGTTCCCAAGAAAATCATGCCAGTTCATCCATTCTCTACGTAATACGGTGCTCAAAACTATCAGCAAGCCTAAGTGCGGACATTCACAGTCTAGAATAATTATGAGCTACCTAAAGTTGATCCTAAGGATCTCACAGGAGTTGATCCATTCTGGCAACGACCTCCGAGAGTTCAAAGATAAGATCTGTTCGTTGCTCAGAATTAAGCAGCTGCGGCTGTTAGTGGAGCTCCATATGGAACTACAGTCAATGTTAGTGGTGCTCCTGCCGCTGTTGGATTACTTCCTCAGCCTGCTGTTGATATCAACTCCATCACTGATCCAAATGCTAAGAAGTTAATCGAATATTAGCAAGCACTTATTAAGCAATATTAGCAAGAAAGATAAACTTAAGTACCTCAACAAGCAAGTACATTGCCTTAATAGCAATAGTAGTAATAATAATACTACTAACAATAATAATACCAGTAAGCTTCTTAACTTCCCGTAACACTGCCAGGTGCCCCTCCAAGACCAATTAAAGAATAATTCGATGAAATGTACAAGACATCCCCTTTCATTCAAGATCTCGTTCAAATGAGACATGCCAATACTGCTTCATATGAGCCTCTTGCATAGAACAACGCTCCTTAAGGCATCATGCGAAACACAAACATACTCTAATCGTAGTACAACGCTAAGAGCAACCCATTCAACCATAATCAAATCTTGGCAAATGGGTAACCCATCTCCCAGAACACCGTTGGTCAGCCACAAGTTATCAACAACGCTGTCATAGTAGAAAGCATGCAATTCCCTATAAACTAGATCTAGAATTCGACAATCTTGAACCCGATGGTGTCGAAAACAAAAACAAAGTCCTTCAGCAAGAAGAAGATATTCGAGGAAGAGCAGTAGTTCCCATTGAAGCTCAACGACAAGGCTTATTAGTTCAACAATCTACGTCCTCTTTATTAGTGAAAAAATAATGCCTTTTCTCATTTTGTATTACGCTGCAAAAAGCATATGAAGATATATTTTTTGTTCAATAATTTTGAAAATCATAAAAATAAAAAGTAGATTTCTTGCAGTTGTTGTTGCTATTGCAGTCGGGGAATTCAATAAATAAATCAAAGAAAAGGAAAAATTTTATGTTAAGTTATTAATTCCAACACTTGTATGCTTATTTTTATTAGTTATTGAGTCTGCAAAGTGGTAGATTGAATTGAAGATTCTGAAAGGAAATAAACGAAAAAAGAGAAAGAGTGGATTATTATTTGGATTTCTGGCAATGACTACTCAAGGTGGAAACAACAAGGAACAATATGATTTCATGGTGAAGATCATCATGATTGGTGACGAATAAGTAGGAAAATCTTAAATAGCTCGTAGAATCGCTGGCTAACCATTTTTAGATTAATACAATCCAACGATCGGTGTCGATTTCAAGATCAAGACACTGGAAATAGATGGCACAATCATGAAATTTTAAATCTGGGATACAGCAGGCATACCGAAATACCGTGTGCTCACATCGACATATTACAAAGGAGCAGCAGCTGCGATTGTCGTGTTTAGTTACAATGACTTGTAGAGTTTCACAAACGTCAAAACATGGATGCAATAGATCAACTAAGAAAACGAGGATAACTCTATGGTGAGGATACTTGTGGGGAATAAAAGTGATTTCCAAACAGAAGGGCGACATGCCACATCGATTGAAGCAGAGTAACTTGCAAGTCGATACAACATGAGATTTATTGAAGTGTCCGCAAAGGAAAATGTCAATATCAAGGAGTTATTTGTATTAGTTGGGAAGGAAATATTCCATTAATGCATCAACAATAATGATTCCTGAGAAAATAGGATTGAAAAATAATGAAAATGAGATACGTTAACAGAGGAAGAGACTTAGTAGATCAATTAGTATGTTGCTTATTTTTGTAGTTTCGCTTTGGAATGAAATACAAAAGGATTATAAAATAAATACATTTTCATATTTGTATGTGATCAGTGTGAGAGCATAAATGCATGAATTGTTGGGGTAATGTTCTTCTTCTGAGGAGAATGGACACAAGATAAATTTGAATTTGACCATGTAGATTTGATGGATTATGTGGGTTTTTGGAAAGAGAGCTGGAAGGAACAAGAAGAATAAAAATAATTTAATATCAAAGTCAACCAATTGGAATTACACAAAACACATTAAAGAATCAAGGGTACTTAACATAGGAAACCAAGAAGCAAACTATCAAGAGTCCTGTCAGTCTAAATTATTACTCTCTGATTATTCATCCCAGTCATACAAAAAGGCCATCACAACAACAGATTGAAGCATAAAAGATTCACTCTACAAAAAGAAGAACATACCTAAGAAAATATTTCAATTTTATCATCTAAATTAGATTAGAAATACACGTTATGAATCGACCAAATTTGCGAAAGTAGCAAGAGCAATTTGATTATCTAATAAAAATGCTGCTCATAGGAGATAGTGCAGTTGGAAAGACGAACATCATGCTTAGATTCTGTGATAGCACCTACAAACAATCGCATATGCCAACAATAGGTGTCGATTTCAAGATGAAAAACATCAAAGTAGATGCAATATAATTGAAATTACAGATTTGGGATACTGCTGGATAGGAGAAATATCTAACAATGACACATAGTATATATAACGGTGCAGCAGCTGTCATTGTAGTCTACAGCATAACAGACAGAAATAGTTTCAATAATGTGCGAATGTGGATCAAATAGATCTCCGAGCATGTGTCTGAGTAGATCGTGGTGATTTTAGTTGGCAACAAATGTGATGAAAGTGAAAATCAACGAAAAGTTGACAAAGCAGAAGGACAATCACTTGCGAATGAATTTAATGTGCCATTCTTCGAGACCTCCGCGAAGGACAATCTCTACATAAATGAGTTATTTGAAGAGACTGCGAGATAAATCAAAGATAAAATTCTACCGAATAATGGATAAAATAATACAGACAGTTCCCATAAAATAAGACTAGACACAAATAATTTCACGAGCACGCCATCGCCTATGCCAAATTCGAACTAATTTTAGATCAATACACCGAGTCAAGATCCAGATCAATAATATGTTCAAACTGCACCATTTTCGACGGAAAACCCTAATAAATAGACTTGCCAATGCTGATAAATTAGCTCATATCTTAAAATTTAAGCCAAACTTTTGTTTATCTTGGGGAAATCTCCCCCCCACCAATATTTGATATTTTCTTGTTTGTGTATGTCGATGTATTTCAAAACAAAGAATAATGTTTCCCTAGCAGTATCTCTCAATTTTTAATCTAATCAATTGTCTTTTCATAATTTTTATTTATTCACCTCATTTTGAATATCAGACAAAAGAAAAACAAACAAATCATTCCAAAAATACTCCGTGACAACTATTATTAATTCCCCAAATGGTCAAATGGGGAAAGAAATTAATTTAGGTTGTAAAGCTAATCGAATATTAATAAGCATATACAAAGACAGCTAAACAATCCAAACAGACCTTAGTTTGTTGCATTATTTATGGTAAAATATGTAAAATCAAGCTAATAAAACAATTTGAATATAAGCATTAACTACTTAATGTGTCCTTTAGGAATACTATTCTCTTAACTGAATTAATAGTCAACTGATAAAAGTAGGTTGCTTCTGCTTTTTCAATTTGTCAATGCTTACAGAAATTATTAAATAAATTATGTTCAATGATGTTTTAATCAATTGTTTCTCTGTTTTTTTGAGTTAAGGCTATTAGTTGTTTGTTCTAGGTATATGGTGATAAACACCTTTCAATCAGACTATCTAATTTTAACTGAATCAACTCAAAAATAATGAAATTTAAATGTCTATCTTTGATTCGTAAAATCTAATAGTCTTTGAAATGGCAAAATACAAATAAATTAACTCAACAGAAAAAAACATTTCTCATTCCAAAAATCCCAAATGATGACTTTGAGTTCCTCTTGTCTAGTGAATTCTACTCGGATATTAAGAACCTAGTGTTGTTAAGGATCAAAGAATTGAGTTAGGTGTTATTTTTTTATGTAATATTTCCATAACTCTTGGAACTTGGAACTTTCCAACAATTTTTACTCATACGACGATATCATTATTGAGTCGATTTGGTTGCTCCTCGTCCCCTCTCTCTTGAAAATAATATCGTATCGGTGTTAGTTTAATAAAATCAACTTCCCCTCTGCTAAAACTTTAGCTTATTCCTTAACTGTTTTTAAATTAAAATTGGGAAATTCCGATTATGAAGAGCAAAAATTGATATCCTATTTCTTAATTAATTCTTAATTCTCTCTCTCTTGATTGCTCCTAACAATTTCCCATCACTCTCTCACTCTTCTTCTTCATCCCACTTAATCTTTATATCCGAGTTAGCCCCTTATTAATTAGAGCATTGCAGTTCTGTGGGTCAATTTTTAAAATCTAATCATATTAATTCACAGCTTATTCAGGTTAGTGGATAATCTTAAAAATATTTCCTTTATTATGCAGTGAGCTAATATCTTGTGAGTTATACGCTAGCGATAGATCATAACTATGGATGGCTTCTTCATATCGTTTGAGTTTCTTCAATACATACCCTTTGTTGTAATGGAGTTCAAAAGCATCGGGATATTGTTGAATTCCTTCATTGTAGTTGAAAATAGCTTCCTCATCCCTGTGAAGCTTCGATAAGCAAATTCCTCTATGAATGTACGTCTTGCAATCGATTTCTTAGGAATACAAGTAGTTGTAGATGTCTAGCGCTTCTTGATATTTCTCTAGGGTGAGTAGCACTTCAGCTTTTTTGCCTAATATTTTCAATTGTTTCTGATCTCTGTTCTTAATATCCTTATTTGTTTAAACAATCTCGAGCTTCTGATCCCATTTTTTCAATTATTCAAGAGGTCCTTCTGGTTTTTTAGTCTGATCATCATCACCAATCGATTCAGTGCGTCGCATTAGCCTTAATTCCTCCATTTCGATAGGCTATTCAGCACAATAACTACCTGAACAAGCAGAAGTATGCGTTCGTTTTTGGAGAAATTTCACTCTGTGAGAACCCCCCTCTTGTTTCTTTGGAATTAAATTGTTATTTCTTAGGGATTATTTTTGATTTGACCATTTGAGGTCTTTTGAAGCAGTAATAGGTTTACAAATAATGTAGCTTTAACACAAGAATTACAAAGAAAGATAGATTTGTTTTCCTTTTATTTTTTATTGGTTAGCGAGTTCTTACTTTGTTTGGGGATCGTCTATATTGAATCTCAAGTAAGCTTTGAGAAATATTTATTTATTCAACAGAGCTATTGTACAAAAGAGAGAGAGAGAGAACTGATGATAATTATTTTTGTTTTATTGACTTGCTCACAGATTGCATATTGTATTTGGATTTCTTTTTTTGTTGATATTTTTAATGATTTGCAGTGAATAACCTACTTGATAACTCAAATATTGTAAAATGTCTTGTTCTCTTCTATTTATTCTCTTTATGCTTTGCTTTTTCAAAGAATAAAAAGACACCGAAATGAAAAAGTTCAATCAATCTGGTTATTCAAACATTAATGCATTCTATTATCAATTTTCTATTGATTACATGCCCAATTTAACATTCTTTATATGGGGATAACACATCATTCAATATTTCACTTTATTTCTGCTTCTCTTTAGTTAGCAAATTTGTGAATAATTATTTAATATATTTTTCCTAATTCATGAAATTTGACATCAAACAATCATACATAAGTGACGATGAAATACAGAAATTGAGTTTTCTCCATCCCTTATCTAAACGATTACATTGTTTGTGTTAATTAATTGTGCTTGAGAACAGGATTGTTTGATCATTGTAAATTCTGGATAAGACATGTATATGTTTACCTTATGATCCATCAAATATTGTAGACGAAAATTAAAAAAGAAGAGAAAAAAACTAAAATGTTAGACTTTTTTGCATATTATTGCGAAAATTGTTTTGACAAAACAAAGAGAAATGAGAAGGAACAAGAAAGTCAAGGATTATTCTCTTACTTGCAAAGCTAAAAATACACTATGCTATAACATATCGCACTGAATTCATTCGGGATATGTTGAAATATTTTTCCATTTCTTCACTTTTCCAGGGGTCTATTGTTTGCATAAGTTATCTGCGAGTTCATAATATTATACCCTTACAGCATTATTTAAGTATTTTTCCCTCTTCATTCAGGAAGAGCTCTTGATTTAGGTGTTGTAAATATGATTTTAGTAACTACCATATGGAAAGCAAGGATGCCACTCCCAATCGATAGATATTTAATTCCTTTATCATGAATCTTAACTAGATATCTATCTAAATGCTGAAGAAGTGAATCCTTCCCGTTAGACATGATTATCCTTGGCGTAAACTTAAACTAAGGTAAATTATTTCCTATATTTGTTGTGGCAGGTATAATTGGTGCATTTTGAGAAACAGATCCAATAAAAACGAACGATGAATTAGGGATCAGTGCATACTCAGTCAGGGAATATTTCTTTGTTGCAAGAAGTAACTTATGATACAGATTTGATGGTGGAATGGTTGTTATTTCCTGTCCCACAATGAATGGATTGAAAAACATAATTCCACGAGGGTTAAATTTCATGTTTAACTACTTATTTACATCGTCAGGTTCTCCTACATTGAATTCTAAGGTTCTTTTTAGTCTACTCCGATACATAAAATCAGTTTCAGAATCAGAGACTTGCTGATTAACAGGCACTAGTTCATTGTATACAACATCCTGATCTGGCTATGTAAGTGCTTTTAACGGAGTGTTTGAGTGAAGTACATTCCCAGTTAGGATGATCTATTTGTCCTAAGGCAAGTCACTAAGCTTGCTAACGAAATTCAAGTCATAACTCTCCAATCTAACACATTCGTCGAATATCTTAACCATTTTAGACTCCGTGGCTAATAGATAGCACCCATAACCGATTATCCCTGTTGCGCTAAGCACTACTAAATTCGATAACATATCTTGGAGATACTTATTCTTTGCTGTTAATGTTGAATTACAAATCTCGAAGTTTCTAATGAAAAGATTGTGTTGATTTTCTTTTGATTTGCTTTTAATTTTCTGAAGAATAATCTGCATACTTCGAACTTTTGGGGAGAGAAACAAAGATATTTTCAAAGCAATAATGTTAATCAATACGTCCAAATTATTTTTCCGCAGCAGGGATTCATATTTACCTTGAAAATTAATAAATATTTTCGAAATTTTGATTTCAGATCAATTGAAAAGAATATTATTCTTGGCTAAAGTCAAATCAAATATTTGAAATCATTTTTATCACTCCTGACAAGAAGGTAATCAATTCGGCCTTGGTTTTAGATGATTTATCTTTTAATATTAAGACAATTAAACAACTAAATAACTCGATTCATATGATATTTCATTTTTACTTTTGGTATTTTTAATCTAATAAGATAATTATTTTGAAAGTCAGGTTTCTAATCCCTTCCGCTTTTAAACTAAGTTATCTCATAAGAAGTCTTCTCTTAAAGCTGCTTAAATACTTACCTTTTTTCTAAAACATTCTGGTCTAAGATAATTTGCCCTTAACAAAACCAACAATTTTTTATCCAAAAAGAGAAGTTGCTGAGCTATGCATCACTTACAATTCTTAATTTTTAGCTTCTCAAAATATCTAAGTGAAAAATAATTGTAAGTTACTTTAAACCCAATGGCAGTGGAGCCTTCTTGTCAAATTGAAATGCATTTGAATATTTAAAGAATTAATAAATGTTTTGTAAAGTTTGAATCGACCATTTCGTGTACCTCCTATTTACCATTGGTTTCAAACCAAAAAGAAGATTACCAAAATAAATTTTTTTAGTAATGTAAAATCTAAATTATCATAAATTGTTTGAATGAGTCAATACAAAAAATGAAGATATTGAAAGACATTTTAGTAATGCTTATCAATGCAAAGAGTGGAGATGAATCATACTGAAGATCAGCTCTAAAAATGCGAAGAAATTGACTCATTATTTCAGGCAATTGATTTGGTATCAGAGGGCTTCTGATTTGTTTTTCTTCTATTATCTTTCTTAAACCTTCCTCCTTTCTTCAAAGGAAGACAAGCAGATATAATTGTTTCATTCTATTCCAACAATAAAGTCATTTTTGCTGATAAATTCTCAATGTTAGTTGCTAAGCCTTTAATAGAAGTGTCCATACTAGCTAAGGTTATCTCTAGCTTTGATTCAGCTTGCTTCAACTTTTCGTTTTCTTTCTCCTGTGTATTAAAATAAGGTGAAAGTAGTGTAAATGAACATTTTCCCATAACCAAAAATTAAATTTTAATAATAATCGTTTAATAAAATATAATTAATTCAATCAGAAATATCAATTCCCCTAATTGTAAAGGTACTATTTTTAAATAAAAACATATTGAGCGGATATTCAATCTGAGATCTCAGTCCCCCAAATAACGAAACTTTATTAATGTAGAAAATATGGAGCAGATGAAAAATCATAAATCCCAATTTAAAATAACATACTTTCTCTAATTTCCAAGCTGCTTCTTTCTCAGCACGTTCTTGAGATTATTGAGATAATAGTTCAAAGTAAAGGGCTCTTTATTGCCAGTGTTAACAGTCTGAATTGTTTAGATCAATTTCCTCTTTTTCTTAACTTTGACTTGACTTTTGGGAGTTACTTGTCATAGCTTAAAAATGTTTATGAGGGTTTTTTTGTTTTGTTTTTTTGTTGTTGATTTAATTATTTGATAAATATCAGTATTCTTCTTCACTTTTTAATAAACTATTTCTTGCGGACACACTTAATTTCAGTATCTTTTGGTATCTTTCAGTATCTTTTGTTGCTTAGTCTTAAGCGAATATTTCCATCTCTCTGATCTTCTCAGTATGACTGACTTTTGAAGAAATTCAACACAATTCTCTCAAAGAGGCTTTCACTTGTTTAAGAGGATAAAATGAATCCCTGCTATTGATCCATCTATTGCATAAATAGCTAAAAAGAAACTGATGGAGAGAATAAATCAATCTAAAAAATCTCATTTACAAAAGTGATAACATAGAAATCCTTGTCTGTACCTCCCTTGATATCTTCATAGAAGATAGCTGATAATCATTACAAGAATGCTAAATGAAAAGCCATTTTGGTTTAAAATATGGATTCAAGTAGATTATTTTGCAAAAGCGATCGAATGAAAGCATCGAATAAGGTGAGTAGAAGAAAATATCAATCCATGAAGAAAAGACATGGAATGAAGGAATTGAACGTTGATTTAAGGCAATAAAAGGTTCAAATAATACTTTTGTAGTAATCACTGTAAAACCCGTGAATAACTATTTTAAATCAAACCATTGAATTGAGAGCTTTTAATTGGTGAGAAATATGATTTAGCAAGAATGAACATCTTTTTAGAGAAAAATTACTACATAGAAAAATAGTCATGAAAAAAGGGATTAATTTGTCTGGATATCTTTGTGACCCCGCTTGTCAATTCTATTTAATTTAATTAAATCTAAACAAATTTTACAACCGGATAAGCGGCAAAGCAGTCGCTTCATAAAAATGGGTTGAATTTGCGATATTAGTGATTACAGTTTTTTATCTTCAAAAAAATGAATATGCTTCCTCTCCCGGTTATTTAAGAACCTTCCGCAATCATACAGCAACGTCAATAAATGTTACCGAATGGTTAGTAAATCGGTTAGTAATGTCCCTTGGTATTCTTGGCTATCTGGCCAGACCCCTGGACCCTTCAAACACCTCGTAAACATTGATACATACAACATGCTAAACAATCAACATAAAAATGTGAAAATATGCGCAATACATACATAAATAAAACGTCGAATTAAGTGGATATATTATGAATTTAACCCAGATCGTCTTTGAAGGACTTGAGCTGAGGTAATATAAGAATAAGAAGAATTAAAAGCATGTT
>Ga0302285_10000670_pt1 | contig 18635 bp, 15 predicted proteins | sample III_Fen_E2_2_FD_200455 | JGI IMG/M metagenome (GOLD analysis project Ga0302285, IMG submission 200455) | Peat permafrost microbial communities from Stordalen Mire near Abisko, Sweden - III_Fen_E2_2 | ecosystem: Environmental > Terrestrial > Soil > Wetlands > Permafrost | place: Sweden: Abisko... | reverse complement strand
AAGCATCTATCGACAACCATGGTAAGACCAAGTACTAAGACCTTTATGATCAGACTAACTGCTACGAGTTTTCCCTTTTTCATGTTTTTGTTGTTGTTATTGTTATCTTCGCTAATTTTTGTCCTTCTTTGTGTTTTATTTTAAATTTTTTGTTTCGATTTAACTATCCAATTCAAATCTCCCCTCTATGTAAATAAATATCTTAATCATTTATGTTTTGGTTTGAAATTAGATAGAACATATGGGGATTTAAAAATGTGTTTGAGATATTACATTTTATTGTTTTTGTTTTTTTCTTTCAAACTAACTCCTTTAAATCTATTATTTTTCAACTCACTGTAGAAAATGTAATTCCATTTTAGTTGAAAAGGAATTACTTTTCCATTTTTACTTAAAATGTATTAGCAATAGAAATATACTTTTTTAGCAGTTTGCAAGAACAATCATTTTTTATGTACTTTTGTGATTCTTCTTCTGCAATGCTTAAAAAATATGAAATTCTTTGTTTACTCATTATGTTCTTCAAGCTTTCTAGTCTAACTAGTCTAAGTTCTTCTTTTCTTCTTCTTCTAGTTAATCAGTAACAATTACCTGCTATTCTTATGAGTCTTGTAATTCCTTTTAACGATTATCTTATTATTATCTTGATACATCTACGATTTAGTTATCTTAACTCTCCTATCCTTCTTTTATTATTATTTCTTCCTCTTCATCAAATATTTCTTCTTCTTCTTCCTCTTCTTCATCATCTTCTTCACTATTAAAATCATTTCCTTCTTCTTCATCTTCATCTTCTTCATCTTCTTCCTCCTCTTATGCTTTGTTTTATTGATGTATTGCTTCTTCTTCAACAGAAATATTTGTTTTATTTTCTTCAACAAGCTCTCCATCTTCAAGTTCATCTTACTAATCATTCCTGTTAGTTTTATCTTCATCTATTTTATTTCCATTTTATCCTGATTACAGTTATTTCTCTTGATTATCTTAAACTGATTCTACCATATTCATTCCTTATTCTTCAACAACTTCAACTTATTCTTGATTGATATCTACTTGAACATCTTTTGACTACTACTCTTAAGTTTAATTTCCTTATTTATCTTGTTCTTATTCTTGATTTTACTCTATTTCAATACTATTATCTTTATTTGATACCTAAATCTAACCTTCATTGCTAATTTAATCAATTTTATGTTCACTATATGTCTCTGCATTATTCGAACTATTGTTACAATCCTTTTATTCAGGCGCAATAAATCCAAAGCTCTTCATAATATCATCAAAAGAGCTATTCATTGATTCAGATTACTTCTATTCCTACTGCTAATCTGGATTATTCTCCGATTTAACACTAATAAAAAAGCAAAATTTAAAAACATCTCTCTCATATTTTTCCTTCTTACACCTAAACATTCTCGAATCCTTCAAATAGCGAGGCTTAATTATCATCACTTTACTACTTGTTTGTCCCTTTCTCATAATGATCATCCTTGAGTTCATTAGACTACTGAGAAACATGCTGATCTTCATGCTAATGTTGTAATATGTTTCATATTTTTGACAGTAAAATCTAAAATTCTTACTTTCTTATGCTCGTCATTATTGCCCAAATATTCATCCATCATTTCTTCTTTTTCAGCTTCTCTCACATCCGAATCATGCAATTCTTCCTTTTCAGGACTCTCTTCGTTATGACTGAACAAAAAGTCCTCCGATTTCTACAATTATTCAAACAAGACTGTCATTTATCATATTATTTTTGCATCCTTGTGCATTTTTATCTATATTGATAAATTAAAGTATGTTTTTTACTTGCTTAATGTCTTCGATGTCATAACTAAGATGTAGCTAATGAGATGGTGATTCATGATCAACCATAGCATATTCTCCCAAATGTTTATCATTGATCTGATTTGTTTGATTCAAGAACCTATCTTTCAGCTCCATCCATGCATCCACTGTGGAAAACAAAGTAACAATATTTCCTGATAAATCCATCTCTCAATCAGAGAACTCTTCCACATTGATCTTGTATTATCATATTTATTTCTTACTATCGATGTACTCCTGTAGATCTTGATTTCCATCACAGATTCTTTGAATAAAATTAGCTATTTTTGTAACATGTCCAAGCTGTCCTTTTCTAAATTTAGATGTATTAGCAGCTTCAGCGATAACAGTAGTAGTTTCAGACTACAATGGCTTGCTATTTAAGGATTTAGTGTTTTCCAAGAGACATTCGATTAATTTGGCATCTTTAAAAAGCGCCTTACGTAAGATATTAGAATTTATCTATGCAGATTGTACAATAATGCGTTCGACAAGAGTATGCAGCATGTTATTCCATTCGTATTGAGTGAACAGCTCTAATAGAACGACGAAAATATTGTGTTAAGCTATTTCTTCGACTATGTAGAGATTATCGATTTTGAGAAGCAGACAAAATAACTCAATTATTTTGAGTTTAGCAGATCCAAGTGGTTTGATAGTTTCTTTATAAGCAGTATCCATAGTTTCAGTGTTGCCAGAGGATTCTTTGAGATACGTGATCATTGAATTAGTGGCTTCGCTGATCGCTTTGAGAGATGCCGAAAAGTCAATGTCGCATTCTTTGAAAGAATTCTCATCGTCTTCACCTCTTCTTGACTTGGATATAAAACCAAATATATTTCAATTTTCAATTACAAAAGATCAGCTCTTACTTCGATTGTGTTGAAGAGCTAGACTACAGAGCAAAGAAGTGTTGAGTTGCTCAATGAAACATTAGGATTATTTTATGTCACATTATTAATAATTTATGATAGTAACGGCTAAGAAATCAAATGCAATACAAGCTCCTTTCCATCAGTAAATGTATTGTAAACGTTAATGATGTCGATTATGGCGTTGGTAGCATTCAAGAGAACTTCAAAGTCTGAGTTTTCATTTGAAATGAGACTCAAAAATCTGTCAATAATCTAGGTTTTTGTTTCAAGCTGTTTTTCTAGCAATTCCTTCTGTAATCTCGTAGGGCTTGGAGAAGTAACGATTTTAACTAATATTTCGGAAGCTGATTTGCTATGCATATGATTCGAAATGCTTAATGGGATACTATTCTCTCTAAATATGTACTCCACCATCTAAAAATCCAAGAATAAAAACAAAAAGGGTTACAATAACCTAAAAAACAATTTAACTCTTGATAAATTTACTTCTTGCTCTTTGTTTTTATTCTTGGCAATCTACTGCAATTAGTTGAACACTTTAGCAACATATCCAGCTAAAGTTATGTTCACAGGATTGGTTGAATCGAAGAAGCTTAGCAATAAGCCTAGTAAATACATTTTATCTCTTAAAATCATTTTCTTTTTGGGGAGTATTTTTTCATTATCTTAAGTTATCGCAAGTGACTATTCCTCTTTGGTATCTTACTCAGTTTCTTTAATGGTATCATGTTCAATATCCATTTTCTCAAGTTAATCACCTTCTTTCCCTTATGAAGTACTTATTTCTGTAACATCATGAGTAATTCCGTTTCCATTTGAATCTGCTGTTTCTTTTTAGGACTCTGCTTAATTTTATTCCTCCAATTACATTTCAGAACTATCATCTAAATCTACTTATTTATCTTAGGGTGGAACCTCTTCTTCAAGCACTGGTTGCCTCTCGAAGAATTGTTCGAAAATTACAGGAACCTAGCAAGTCAGCAATTCACATGACATGAACGGAAACCTAAACTGTCTGCTATTGGAGTCTTTTTCAGTAGGTTCTTCAATCAAATACTCCACCATTTTCTCGAATTGCGCATCTTTCAAACTATCAAAATACTTAAGATAAGATTTGGAAATATTAGAGTTCATTTTATGCTCCCTGTGTTTTCTCCCTTTCGTTTCTCTATCTTCTATGCCTACAAATTCAAAAGACGTGGGTTGCAGCTCCTGAATTCTGTCATGACGCCTTCATTGTCGAGAACATTCTCGAGAGTGGTTCTATCATCATCGAAGAGATTGTCGAATTTGTTGTTCTCGAATTACAAAACTTTGAAGATTTCGTCCCTTTCAGGATGGAAGAGTGTCAAAGTTTGAGATTTCAGCTGCTATTTGTTACATGTTGAAGTGAAGATAGAGAGAGAGTGATTGCTAATGGTTCTATTTGATTCTCCTATGTCTTTTTGTTTTCTTCAGAAAATGTTCCAGTCAGACTTATCTTCAAATCTAATGTATTGATTAAAAAATATGTATCTACTTTATAACACTCCGCTTGCATACCAAATAAGCCAATTTCATACTCCTGCAAAGATCAATGAGAACTTTTTAAAAAAGCAAATACATATCCCCAAAACTAAACAAAAAGAATCTAAATTAAACTTTTGTCAATGCATGGATTTGATTCTCAAAGGAACTTTTTTATGAGTTTTAGCCTTTTTTTTTGATTGAACTTAATGAATAAGCGATCTGTAAATACATTCACATAATACAAATAAATAACTAATTAATAGGCTCTTCAATAAGGCTTGTTCATTCTTTATATTCAAAAGAGAAGCAAAACAAAAGTAATGCACAATCACTCGATCTTCCTCTGCTTCTTCAAGGCTACGAGAGGATCGAAACTGTCCAGAGTATCTAAATTCTGCAATACATTCATTTCTTATTTTTTCTTTTCTCTCTCTGCATTTTTCGCTCTGATTTTAATATCCACTGCTCCCTTTGCTTTTTCACGCTGCTCTTGCATCTTAGAGAAATCTTTCTTTGCTTCTACCTTGCCTGCTTTATTTTTACCACGCATTTTATTCTTCTTGATCTTGATCTTGTTCTTATCAGCCTCAGCTTTTTCAGCTTTCTCCTCTGCTTCAATAACTTCTTTCGAGGCAGTATCCACTGTACCCAATCTGTTAGGATTCATGCAGATTGTTGTACTGGGTATCTATTTATAAAATAATAATAAAATGGTGAGTTTACATACATCCTAATTTCCAAAACTACCCTCAATTTTTCATTAGTTATAACAATAAACTCATATTTTACCTTTTCTAGCAGTCTCTTAACAAGTGTTTCTCTTCCTTGTTTCTTAGTTTAGTATGGGTTAGCTTCAAATGCATCAAAATTTGGCTCTCCTGCACCAGGAATAATAATACTCTAATAACCTCCATCTAACCCAACACCTAGGAAATCTTCATATGGTACAAACTTAGCATCAGTTATTACGCTATGCTCTGGTGATTCATGTTTCATATAAGGCTGTTTTTATTTCTAAATAGTCCAATCCTTCCAGATTTACATACGGGATCCATATGAGAGAGCAAGGAGTCCACTCTGTGAAATATCAATTTTCGAAGGAGCTGTAGGGGAAAAATAGTCATTTAGAAGCTTGTATGTACGTAAATCCCAGACTTTCCATAATCCATCAGAACCAGCAGTGGCCATATAAAAACCACGGGCGTCAAAACTCACTGAATTAACAGATCCCTTATGGCAGAGTATTTTTGCTAGAGGTGCACTTGTGTTAGGGGAGTACATCGATACACAACCACGATTATCACCGACATTAATCATCGCATTGTATGGATTTAAAGTCATACAAACTGGTTCTCTAATTATCATTCTGTACTCTGCAACAATTGAACCTGTAGATATATCATGGTATTTTAAGAACCCAAGTCTGCTAGCTGTCGCAAGAAGGAAATGGTAGGGTAGGAACTCAAGGTGACTAGGTTCTAAATGGTTCTTAAGTTTATGCAGCTCTATGCCTTGATTATCGTAGACATAAGCATATTTTTTCTGAGCTACCGCATACATTTTCTCGTCGTGAAGGAATTTCACATCCCTAATCGTTTCTTTAACTTGTATTTCAGAACATAGCTTCTTTTCTTTCCAATCCATAAGAGCTAAATGACCTTTTGAACCTCCAAGAAGCAAAAATTTTCCGTTTCGAGTGTAGTCAATTTTGTATCTGCCCCAATCAAGCTTCAAGTCAAATATCTAAAACAAAATCAATATGCTCATGTGTCCATCATTTTCTTATCAATATGTCTACTTTCTCAGCATTTTGAATTGGTAGTAAATCCTTGATCTGATGCTATCTGAAAGCGAGTGTTTTCTCCATGCCTTCTGCTTCAAGGTATCTAAGTAATTTGCAGGAATTAGTCATCATATGAAGAACACTAAAACCCTTGTTTCATCTAATCCCTCTCTCTCTTTCATTTTTATATCTGCCTCTCCCTCATTGATCATTAGTCTTACCCTTTATCCTCATGGTTAAGTAGATTGGTGATTTTGCTATATTTTTCGGTCTATTGCTAGACGAAATGAGTTTTCTTAATCTGAGCATTCAGTTTCTTGTCATTTGACTTCAACTTTTTGCTTAGATGTGTAAATGTATCAGCTGAGCTGCTTCTTTTTTTCGTTTCTTCTGGTTTCTCCATGCTTTTCTAATATTTTTGTTCGTCAGATTTAGATAGATATTTCTTCTATTTTTTCTTATCCGAACTCTTTAATTACTTCTCCTTAATTTGGCAAGAACAAATTAGACCCAATAGAGGCAAAGAGAGCTAATATCCATCACTTGCTATTACTACTGCCAAATACGGTTAAAAGAATACCATTGTTTCCCAAAAGATACAATATTTTCATGAATAACTTCTATTTTAAATTTCATTCAATTGCTATTATTTTATAAATCCTGATTTATCGACAGTTCCTTTTCATTTTAGAAGCAATTTGTCAGCCAATTTTGTATATGTCACAACACAATATAAATAAGTAGAAAAAACACTTTAAAACGAATAATTTCAATTTGTGATTGGCTTAAGAGGCGCAACTTTCATTTGATCAAAAGCAAGTTAGGATTCGACTTCTTCATCCATTTCACCTTTTCAAAAGCAATATTCAAATCAATCAAAATGTGTCTAGAAAAATAATCCCCTTCGTTGAACATTTTCATCTGATCCTTACCAATTAGTGCAACATTATCTCCTCGAATCACATAAAGGCCATATTTTATTGTCTAAACACCTCGTTCTAAGGAGTAAATTCTTTCAAAACACTCAGACAGCACTGAGTTTAGAGCTTAATCTAGTCCCTTTAATATGCCTACAAAAATTGAGAGAATGTTGCATGATTTCAACTGTTTTTGAAACATATTCTAATAATTTTAAAGCATTTAATGAACCATACCTATCAGTACCCTCCCATCAGTTGTAATAAGCTAAACTTTCTTGAATAGCAACTTCTCGAGTGGATTTTACAACTTAATCTACTGATATCTCTCCTTCTTTTCCTCCATCGCTTAAAAGCTTGTTTAACTCTAGTAGAATTTAGTTTGTAGAAGAAGGATATTTATTGACTGATATTAGCTAAGTAATTTCAACCAATAATAAAGAAATAGTTTTTGTCAACAATTCGGTAACAACATGCTAAGAATTATTGTTTACTCTAATTAAACCATTTTTTTATGTGTTTTTATTATTTCAACTTGTAGAGAAACTCAAAATGAAACAAACTTCCCCCTTAAAATGAACAATAAACACATTTGATAGTTTTAACTCTTAGTTGTAATTTGTTTAAATTACACACACACACACAAAATGCAGTAAGAAGTTATTTTTTCACTGCGACACCTTTTCATTCGATTAAATTTAGTTTTTCTAGAGATTTCCTGCATCGCTAATTGATTGTTTTTCAAGATCTTGACGAACTTCGAGTTGTATCTCAGAAGGTCCCTGAGATTATCTATCCTCAATCCTATTCTCACTTGGCTATTAAGAGGATTACTATTATGAATACGAATGTGATTCTAACTATTTTTCTGATTTTAAATTAATTGCATGGATTTCTTGAGGAATTGGTTCTTCTTACAGACGCACTGGCTAAACGGTATCATTTGTTCTCTTTGAAGATCTATGGATACAAATGATCATGATCAAGAAGATTGAACCGACAATAGCTGCTGCAATGTAGAATACAACTAATAAAAAAAGAATAAATAATTATTTTTTAACTTGTTGCTCATGGTTTTTAGAAGAATCCATGAAAAAATGTTATGAAACCTACTCAAGTAATAAAAATAAATAAGTTTTTACTTGAATCTGGAGGTGAATGCTATTCTCTCTGGGGAGGATTCGTTTCAGCCCCTTCCATTTGGTGATTTGTCTCCTCCTTTTTACCAGAAGGAGATTTCTCAAAATCTGGGAATGTAATTTTGTGATGTTTTCTGAAAATCTCAAGCTATTTCATGAATTCTGTGTCTTTTTGAGTCTTTCGAATTTTATGTGTATGCAGATTCATAAGTACACTGTTGATATTTGGTAGAGAGCACTCAGAAGGAGTAAAATGTAAATTATTGTTTTATTCATCAAAGAGCACATCCATGTTCTTAAGGAATGGTCCACTTAAGTACACATCTGATGAAGGATAAGCTTCGATTGCAAGACTAAATTAGCCTTCTTTTTTTTAGTAATTGGGATATAAATAACCATGTGCTTTCCACTCAATGATAACACCTCCTTCAAATTCGAAGTTGAACACAGGGAATGAATCTAAGAAGTCTTTTTCAGTTGGAAATTCTGCGCTCTAGATATATTAGAAAGTGCGTTGATCTGCAGCAAACTAATTCTTCGTTCCTCCACATTTGTATTTCTGTTGATTCTTGTTGCATTAGTAGTTCAACTCTTCAATAAATGGGCTGATGGAAATAAAAGTAAGAAAACAGAAAAAATCAATTCTGTTTATTCATCTTACTCCACGAAACTAGCAGGGCCAAATACAAGAGCCGCCCCTGAGTCGATAATTGATTGCTGATTATCCGCAATAATTGTCTAATTGCCAATCTAACAAAAAGGAAATATGAAATTAACTAATTCAAGGTAATTCTTCTTCCATTTCTTTTTTTACCTTCACTGATAATAAGGTGACTCTGAAGAAACCTTCATCGGACTTGTATGGAATGATTTTGGTTTCTGCATTAGGTAAATGCAGTTCGTGATTGTACCCTCCTATACTCATGTACCCTCCTTCTTTCCAGTTTAGACAAAGAGAAAACACTAATTACTCATCATTCTACTTGTGTTTTTCAAATAGTAAATCAATGATATTTGGTGGTTGAGATTTTGAGCCTGATCGTGGTCCTAGTCCAATTATGCCATCAGGTTGCTATTTCATGAATTAAATATTTTCTCTAGTAGTGCATCCAAATGGGATTTAAACACCTTCATGAGCCATGAATTTCATATATTCTTCAGTTTCTAAGAGTTCAGTCGGGGATTCCTTTTGACCATTAGCTTTTTCCTGTAAACAAAAAATATAAAAATATTAAAAAAAGGAGATTATTATCATAAAAATAATCAAACAAAAATACCTTTTCGATTGCTCTTTCCTCTTCAATGTAAGACTGCATTTCATCTCCAAAAACAATATAATCCATAGCTATGAACCCACTTATCTTTGATTCTTCTGCATAATGAACACTCCAACTGCAGGCTTTCATTTCTGTGTCACAACTACTACATTTAAAATGCTTGAATTCGCCATCACAAGGCATCAATTTAGCAGTCAGAGATGAGTTCAAATCGTATTTCAGATCTAAGTGCTTTCCGCAGTAAAAATGACATTACGAACATGGAAAAGCTAATAGATAACTGCCAGTGTCGATGATAGCAGTCTATCTCTGAGGTGGATACCCAACATAGAGATTAACCCAATATGCATTTGCTTCAGTACTACCTTCAAGTTTAGCAGTATGGATACGATTATAATAGAATTCTTCTTGTACATTGGATATTTTATGGTGTTTTCCATGTTCATCTATGTAATCCAATGGATCCGGTTTATCCATTTCTTGAGCTGACAAAGGTAGTAAACACACGCAACACAGATAAAACATAAATAACGAAACATATGCAGTGTAGTTCATTTTCTTTGACTTTTGATTTTGTTTTTGTTTTTATTTATTTTTCTTGATCAAGTTTAAAAAGTGAATTTTTGACTTTATGAGGAGGAAGTTTAATACAATTGATTTCCTTTTTTGCACATATGTGGGGTAAGGATATTTGAAGATTGTTAAAATATAAAAATGTACTAGCAATTATGTTTCCAGTGTAATTAATGCAAGTCAGAAGCAGAGGAAAGGAGGAGTTTGCTCGAATATTCTTACAATTTAATTGAGCAATAATTCATAAACAAAAAAGAATAAAAGATCATAAGTAATAATCTCCTTGATATTATTGCTTTTAAGTTCCTTTTATCTCTTCAGTGCTGATAAATTGAACCATTAGATCTGGCTTTATAATTCAATATTCACGCATTTCATTTTTGCTTTTTCATAATTTTTAAATGGATTTCTTTAGACTTAGATTTTCTTTATCTTGTATGTTTGTCTTCATTTTTTATTAAAATCAGAATATCTTATTATTATCTGCTATGGTTGATTGTTGACTTCTCAGCTTGATTTAGGCTACTTAGAAATTACTCAATCTCTAATAATCACGCAAGTTACATCAGATCCATCTACTTCTTTCCTCGTACATTTCTACTCAAACACTCCGGGATAAAACTTTTCTATGAACATCTCTTAAAGCACTTCTTACTCGAACCCTAATTTAGCAGATTTTTAACATGCATGCTCTCTTCTTCTTCTCTCTTAGCGTATCTCCTAAATGGCTTTGATTTAATTTTACCCAACAAACATTTCGCCAAACATTATCAGATTATCTTTAGGCATCATCCAATTCGGACACTCTGTCCAATCTACATACCCAGATTTAATTGTTACGAAGAGTTTAATGTCATCGGTTGTCAACACCTCTTGTACAATCGTAGTGGTTTTAACACTGCCAGTTAATAATAAGATCTATTATTCAATATTTTATATTCTATTCAATCCAAGCAGATCACTGAGATTTATAAGATTTGGTAGCATATTCATCGGAGCAGACACATCTATTCCCATCAATGTTTGAAACGCCTTAGACATAGTCAGCTAGATTATATTAAAATCCCCTTCTTCTGGGTTGGCAACAATTGTAATATACAAATAAAAATCAGTCTCCTTGAACATAGCTGTCATAGTCCTTTCAGCAAAATTCTCAAAGTTTTTCCTTGAATTCGAAATTTCCTACTCATCAATGATTCTAGCTTAAACCTTCTCTTTTATTTCTTTTAAGTGACTCGCTTAATATAAGCAATATGTCTAGTAAATCTTTAACATATTTGAGAGCTATTTGTAGATTGGGCTGCCAAGATTCGCGAAGTGTTCGATTAAAAATTAAAATTCCCTCATGCCGCTTTTGACGATTGTATTTGTGAACATCTTAGCTCGTCCATTTATGTTCTTTTCAACTTTATCAACTGTGCAGCAAGAGCTAGGGAAATCGAACGAAGGGAAATCATCCCCATTCCTTAAATCGCTATAGAATCCTTCGACTTCTAAAAAGAGATAAAGGAAAAATCTCTAATGCTGAACTATTTTGAACAGATCGATCGGCTACACACAGAGTTGTTTGGAGATAAAGTTCTTGCTCTTGGTTTTATTTAGTTTGAGTATTGTTTTCTTGATTTCCCGACACTTCAGTTACTTTTATTTCCATGACTTAGTAGTATCATCATTGTCATCATCATATTCATCATTGCTTTTCGATAAATAAATATCGAAGATATTAGAAAAATAACCACATTATTCTTTGTTCTTTCCTATTAGAATTACTTGATGTGGATCTATTCATTAGTCATATTTCCCTCCATATTTAGTTGAGCTAGAAAATTAGAGTCCTCACAAACTTTAGTTATCATTGAAACACTCTTATTATTATCACTTTGGAGAAGTTAATTTGTAATTAAGTAAATTGATAAGCCGATCAAAAAAAGAGATTATTCACCAAAAGATTATCAATTAATGAACTCCAATAGAACTAGCATGTTCATTCGTTAATTTTGGATAGAATTAAACATATTATTTTTAAGATTAAAGCAAATTTATACATGTTGCTACAGATCTCAAAAGAGAAAGAAGAAAAATAATGAATCATTCATTAAACAATTAGGTAGAGAAATTTACAATGAATCATTAAACAATTAAGTAGAGCAATTTACAATCCTTTTTATCTTTTTTTGACTTCTAAAATAGAAACAATAATACATGTAGTTTTTTGAGATCTCCAATCCAGGTAATCTTGGAATTATTCAGTATTATTTTAGCATATTGCCTTTAGAGTCTATTTAAAACGATAGATGCATGCTTATACACGTACATACCTTCAAAGAATAATCAGCTTGGATTATCTTGATTCTATCGTTTTATTGTAGTTGTCTGATAAGGAAGGAAGAGTGCTTATCTGCTGCAACTTTACAGAGCTGAATAATAAAATAATCATATTAGAAAAAATGGAAAGAAATATATATTTTTAGAAAAATTTACTGGAAATTTGAATTAATTAGGTTGATAGTATTTTCTAATTCATCAAAGGGAAGTCTTTCTGCGTTTATTTCTCTCACTTTCTTGATAATCTCATCTTTATCTTCTAGCTACTTTAGAAGATCATCAGCATTAAGTACCTTTGCAATGAATAAATAAAATTATGTTTAATTATCGTTCATTTATTGATTTTTAATTATTGAAAAGTTAATTCATTTTAAGTAAAAAAAAAACCCATTTTACTTCAACAACTGGTGGTTCTTCTCCATCACTGTCGTCATCTGTTAGATGATCATCGGAATCACACTCCTTCAATGCATGAGGACAATGCATCTCAGATTTATCAATATAACCACAATCTATCAAAGATATCATACAATTTAAAAGTAGTACGCAAAAAAAAAATATTTAAATGATTATTAACCTCTTGGTAGTTTAAGAAGTGGTGGGATGTATCTTAAAGGCTCTGAATACACAGGGTAAAGAGCAAATCTAGATGATAATCCTGGCGTCTTTCCAAGGAATTCATTTTTGAGTGAGAAAAATTCTCCTGAAATATTAGGATCAAGGGAATCTTAAATCTACAGCGCTTCTGGTTGAAGATAGTATTCTACATCGACTTCAGTGAATAATTACGAAGGGATGTATGGTCTAAGGGTATTATGCTAGGTAATGAAAAGATGTGAAGGCATTTCGAGAGGTTTCAGATATGTCTTAGCCATTGTATCCAATAATCCTTCGGATTCACTGAGTTACTTCGCTGGAAGAAAAAAATTAAGATTTTTTAATTTGCAAGGATCCAAATAGAAAAAGATCATAAAAGTTCTAAAAAAGAAAAAATAATTACTTTATCCAATGCGTCCATTTGAGGCATATTCCCATTCTGCTCCTGTTCTATTTTGTCTGCTTTCTTCAATAGGAGCGTAGTTCGGACATAATGGACGATCGTAATCTAATTATTATTTTTAATTGTTTTAAATTGTAAAAATGAAGTCAACTTTCAAGCAAAATTAGCTAAACTTACTGGTATATTTCATGACTTCAACTTCGTTCCTGCCAAAAAGTGTGTAGTCATGTAAATCCAGATCAATAAAATCTTTCCTTGGCGTGACTTCAAACTTAAACTCAGTTATATTATTCGATGCTTCATACTAAACTGGTAGCAAATTCTCCTCCACGTCGTTCTCAGAATAATCAAATTCAAACGCTATAAACTCCTTCTACCCAACACCTGCATACTCTGCTTTCAACCAATCGTTAATCACAAGCTATTTTGCATCTGCTTTATTCCTGCAATCGCATAGCAAGTTCTTCAGTTTCATCAATCGATTCTCCATCCTCATCTTCAAGATGATCCTCGTCCCAGCATTCATGAACTTACTTAGAATATTTTTGCGCAGTTTTAAGCTGTCGTTTTTGTCTTCATCCCAAGTACATTCGGTGGATAATTCTAAATTGCTTTATCCAAGCAATACATGATCTGCATTCACTTTCTTCTGGTATCGATGAATTCCTTCTTCGTGAAGTGCATCTATTACACCTTGATTGAAGTCTGTACGCTCTTGAATTATGCTATTTGTTTCTAATTCAGTTAGTTCTTCATCACCAATGCATTGGAAAAACTTAACATCCTTGTTCTTATCCATGAGCTGAACTGCATTGCATTTCTCAATAAACTCACGTTCGTGAGAATTTCTTTATCTTGAGTTATCCTCTTCTTCATTGTCTTATTCTTCTTCAATATCCTCGTTTGTGAGTTTATATGTAACTTTACTATTATTCTTCATCGAAGCAGCAGCAGCAGCAGAAGATCCAGGTTAAGCTAAGCTTCTAACTTTAAAGTTTTTATCTTTCGAAGCTCTCATGGATAGACTCATTTTTTCATCTTCAACTTCCCCGTTATTTTTATTATTTTCTTCTTTAACAAAATTCTACGAGTTTACAAGTTAAGTAGCTTTCTCCTAGTCATTGTTTACGATACTCCCTTAGAGTCCAGATCGATCTAATTTTTGCAGCCTAGGATTCGAATGGGGTCTCTGTAAAATACCTCCTTAAGTTTGTTATGTCAAAGCTAATTTTTTTTTATTTTAAGCGGGATCTTCGTATCTTCCAGAACCCATGAGTCGAATCTTCAGAGGCTCAAAGTCGAATTGAGAAATACGCAACTTCAAATATTTCATTCAAGAAAGAAATCATCAACATTAATAAAAATAATTGTGATTGTTTTCAAACTTAAATCTTCAAATTGTGTGGTTAGCTATGAATTAATGTAAAGCTCTTACTTCTGCCTCACAGACAATAGTTGTATTTGTAGAAGCGGTGTATGATATACTAATTTCGATATTGCCATTCCCAGGGATGATGCCTTTGATAGGAGAAATAACCATATCTGGATGATGGTTAGTGAAGACAAACTCAAACTCAAAGTTGATTGGTATCTTGCATGTCAAGAAGGAGGTCTACAAAAGAACATCAAAGAGAGATATTCAAAAATCAATAAAGTATCATTTTTTAACTCTAAAATATTATTCAAATGATATTGTTTCATTATTATCTCCAAAAGGGAAGTTCCCTCCCTAAATAACTCAAAAATAAGTGGAGGGTTCTATTAATCTTTACAATGGTGCTTGTTTCTCCAATGATGATTGTTCCAAAGTCTATGAGTCTAGGGAAAATATTTCGAAGGTTATCCCTATCAAGGACAGGGTAAGCATGGATAGGAACGAGAATGTTTTCGGTCTCCGTGTTGATCCGCAAAGTATCGAAGAAGTATCTAAAAGAGTTGCGAATAAGATTGTCAAAAACAAGAAGGGAAAAAGTGATAATAAATTGTCATTTTGTTTTATTTCTTCTTTTGACTTGTATTCAGTAGGTTTGAATGATATTAGAAGTTCTTCGGCCATCCCAGTTGGAAGTAAACCCTTTTTGTTCATCTTAACTGTGAACGTATTCGATTCTAAAGGGAGCACATGGATCCTTTATGGGATAGTTGCTTTATTCAAGACTTTGATCTTGATCGTGTTCAGTTTGTTTATTTCGTAGCCAGCGAATTTCGCTGAAGCAGGATCGACTTGAATGAACTCATTACCCTTAGTTGTCAGGAAATCATCTGTGTTTTCAAAAGGAAGATTAGCCACAATACTAAAGAGTTATGATCCTGTTACATTTCCTTCCAATGATGTCTTTATTGAGTGTCTTTGCTTTTTAGAGTAGCGTTGTAGGAATGTCTACGGGAACAATATCTTCCATATTTTGCTCTTATTTTTGTGAGTGGGGCTAAGTTGATCTGAAAAATAATCAGCTGAAACTGCAAATCAGTTGCTTTAATTGACGATCCACCAAAGTGCTGTATTCTGCACAAGACTCTTCTTTATTTATTGGACTTTTAAGAGATTGAATTTAATTCTTGAATCCTTAGTGTTTGATATGAATTTCTTTTTGGATAAAAAAGAACAAAGATTAGAATCAATTTTTGAGATATTTACAATTAATAGAAAGATTTATTGTTTTGTTATTTTTGGAGTGATTTATGTCATTTGAGTGTGCAAAGTTTATTATTAGAAGGATTAAGAATGAGAAAAATAATGTTAAAATTAATAAAAATTTTATCGTTTTGGTAATTATTTGTTATTCATGATGCTTTCTAAAGCTCCAAATTCATTAAATTCATACGTTCTCATCAGGAGAATTATTGTATTCTCTTTACTGTAAAATAACTCCTAGAAACATTCTATATATGGCTTTTTCTAAAAAATACAGTGGTGATATATGTGTGTGTTATTTTAATCAATAAGAGTGTGCTGAGTTTGTCAATCTACTCTTGCCGACTGAAATCTATATTTCATTTCTTACGTGATAAGCAAGATTATCCCTTTTATTTCAGTCATTAATATACGAAGTGAAAGAGTTCCTTTAGAGAAAGATAATTAGTCTTTTCTGCAATAAAAATAATAAAGTTAAAAACAAAAAAAACAGCGTCAGGGGGCAAACAAACAGACAATAAGCAAAAATATAGAGTAGTGCACTGTAGAATCTAACAAAAAAGAGATTACAAATATTATCCTTGAAAATCAAAAAATGTCATCCAAAGACGAAAAGACTTGGACGAATAAGAAAGTTGATCACTTTGTCGTTGTCAATAATGTCTTAGGTAAAGGTGCTTTCGGAAAAGTTTATCGCGGGTTCTGCGTGGAAGATGAAAATAAACTTGTAGCCGCTAAAGCTATCCCAATTTAATCCATCAGCGATTCAGGTAAAATGCTAGAACTGATCAAGCGAGAAATAGCTATTTTGTAGAAGGTGTCATCCCCTTTTATCGTGAGTCTGTATGACGTTGCTAGAACATCGAATAATCTATATATGTTCTTGGAATACTGTCATGATGGTGATCTCAAAGAGTATCTCAAGAAAAAAGAAGGTAAAATGAACAAAAAGACAAAAATATTTCAAGTTATTGATATTGGGTTTTTCTACAATGTAATATTGAGATTCTTAAATTTGAAAAAAGCGAAAAACTTAAAATGATCATGTCCAAAATTTATACAATATGTTTGTAATTAGGTAAGCGGTTGAGTGAGCCTGAAGCGCTGATATTCTTCAGGCATATTGTCGAGGGATTTAAAGAACTCTAGAGACATAAGATTATTCACAGAGACATAAAGCCAGCCAATATCATGCTCAGTAATGGGATTGCTAAAATCAGTGACTTTGGATTTAGTAGAGTTGTAGAGAAGGATGATCCTGCGTTACTTTCAAGGTTAGGTTCTCCACTGTATATGTCACCTTAGATTCTCGATGGAGTTCCATTTAATTACAAATGCGATATTTGGAGTGTTGGTGTAGTGTTCTTTGAAATGCTGTACGGAGTCACACCTTGGATTGGTGATAGTTAAGTTAAATTACTTCAAAATATCAAGTCTATTCCACTCCGATTCCCTGAAAATCCGATTAGAAGCAAAGTAACAAAAATAACAAATAAATGCCTAAAAATCGGACAAATAAAAATAAAAACGAAATAATTTACATTTACCCTAAAGAATTGTTTAATTTTTTTTGAATACCTCATTCTTTTTTAACCAGGAAGTCAAGGATCTTTTAAGAGGAATGCTGAAAGTCAAAGAAGAAGAACGAATGAGTTGGGAAGAGATATTCAATCATCCCTTGATAAAGAACTACAGTGGATAAAATGCAGTCAAAGACACTGGAAATGATAAAAAATCTGACTTAGAAGAAAGTGTGAATCTCAACGATTAATATGTCAAACAGAATCTAGTCGCTGGTTACCTCTTAAACAACCCTGAAGGATAACCGAAAAGTACAGATACCTTGCAAGCTAACTTACTTCGAAAATAAGAATCACAATAAAACAACTAACTTGGCTCAAATCTAGCTCCAAATTCTTCTCAAGTTGGATCAGCTTCAACGGTGAATACTTCAACACAATAATCCTCCACAATGACTTCGAAAATGGAACAAAGTAGTTCCAAAGTTAACGAAATCGTGAATAAACAAAAAGAAAACGAACAAACGAGGAAGAATATCCTCAAAATTAACGAATACATTCTCTACGAGAGAAACATTGCATTTTTCTCAAATTTCGTAATTCAAAAGCTAATCCGAGCATACAACGACGAGAAACTCTAAGTACCTTAAGATCTCTATTTTAGGATAATTTTCTCAATCTGCAAGTACCAAAATATGCAACTTGATAAGATGAGCGAGTTCTTAAATCAAGCTAAAACTGATGGGTTCACTGAAGCTGTCTGGTAGCGCTACAAGGAATCCGCAGAATACCAAACAACCCTACGACTCATCCGGGCTGATATTGAACATTCTAAAAACTTCTTTGAGGAACTTTTCAAGAAAACCAAAGAAGTAGTTACAAACGCTGTCAGTAAGGAATCGAATCCTGACAAGAAAGAGACGCTGAATAAATTTTTGTCGATCATCGACAAGACATTCTCCTTGGATATAAAGTTCAAGAACATCTTCAAAGCAACTCTCCATGAGATAATCGAATTCCTTCGACCTATGATCGTTTCAACGACAAAAGCTGATAAAGAAATACCTATTATCACGCGATATTTAATTGTTTGCAATAACCCCTATTTAGAATTCAACAATTCTTCATTTGATTTCAATAAGTTCTATGAAGACATTGAGTAACTGTCGTATGAAGAAATGAGATAAGCTGTTCTCGAGAAACTTGCTAAACATAAGTGAAAAGAGAAGCAGCAGCATTTGATGTGTTTGGC
>Ga0302285_10000669_pt1 | contig 18656 bp, 16 predicted proteins | sample III_Fen_E2_2_FD_200455 | JGI IMG/M metagenome (GOLD analysis project Ga0302285, IMG submission 200455) | Peat permafrost microbial communities from Stordalen Mire near Abisko, Sweden - III_Fen_E2_2 | ecosystem: Environmental > Terrestrial > Soil > Wetlands > Permafrost | place: Sweden: Abisko... | reverse complement strand
TGCTTTTATCCCAATTTGTACAAGAATGTGCTTCTTTATCTTTACGTTTAGTTGAAACTCAAAGTAGTTGCCTTTGAATCTCTCTACTTTACAGTTAAGAGTGTTATGATTGCTCTTAAACTTTGAATTTACTTTATTCTTTTATTCTTTAAATCTTCCACATTTACTAAATGCAAATAAAACAACCATAAACTAATTTTGTAACACTTGCTCTTTCTAGTTGAACCTGAACAGCCTTTCTTTCTCACATGTATCCTAGCCTAGGTGATATGAAATAAATAGATGTCGAAATAGATCATAAATAAGAACAATCTCCTTACTTTGAGCAGAAGTCGTTTTTATCTAATATCCCGTCGTGGTCGGTGTCAGCTTCTTGGATGAACTCAATGATATCTGCGTCGCTGATAACGATATCCAGATATTACCCGAACAACGATTTTATGTCTTGCAGTCCCACTCCATTCTTCCCCCTAATCAAGCAAAGTAAATATGCTTAGATTTAGAAGTTTGATTTGTTATTTCTTTATTTCTTTCCCCGCTGAGCGAACGCACCAAATCTATCTTTCTTATTGATTTGCTTCGTGGCTTAAAATTTCCTATTAAGCAGCTGGAACACACAAGATTTGGATATCCTTACTTCCTGTCGAAGAGCTTGAAGATCTCATTAGCTTCTTGCTCTCTACCGCCGTTGAGGAACCATTTCTTAGAGATGATGTTCATCACTTCTTCGAGATTAAAAGATGTCTTGGTCTGATTGTAATCCTTTCTGATTTCCTCTTCAATTTCCTTCACGTTCATACTGGTAAATGCGAAGTTGCCCAAGATTGATCTGAGCTGAGTCCTGTTGATGCTCCCACTTTTATCAGTTTCGTAGAAGCAAAAGGCATCCTTCACTTCCTTCTCCTAAAATAGTCAGCATAATCAATACTCGTATTTGCTTAGATCTGATCATTGAATAGTGAATCTCTGGACATACCATCTCATCAGGAAGCTTTTGGTTCTTTTGTTCTGGCCGGCGTGGTTGGTTCCTAGGTTAAGCTGCGACAGTGCGCTTCTTATCATTGATTCTAGGTCCTTGGTTGGCGACGTTACTCATTTCAGAAGTGTTTCTAAATGTGCGAGAAATCCAATTTAATTTGCAAAACCACAGAATGAGCTGATTGATTCGAAGCCAAACGACAGTACTCTTGATTTATTAAGTTTCAAGTTTCTCATGCAGCACACACAGTAGTTATCTGACTATCAACTTGTTTAGGTTATTTGTTACTCTCAACTCAGCCATGCACACATACAAATCAATTATGCTAAGAAGGGCAATTCCTTTGAAGAATATCATGCCATATTGGAAATTTAAACCTCATTTTGTTTTGATAATATTACACCAATTGTTGTCCATTCCTTTAATAGACCATTCGACCTCTCCAAGGATTTCAGAATTCAATTATATTTTTTTAAACTAACTCAACTTGACAAACTATCTCAACCATAATAGTAAATCCCTTTAAATTTCAAATTTCTTACAGTTTGAATTGCTTTCAAAAGTATCATAACCAAAAAAGCACACATAAAATACTGCTGTTTTGACTGATAAACTCTATGGATTTAAAACATTTCTTCCTATTTTTATATTTGGCATAAACAAACCCTCCTTTTTCTTTGTCTTTTTGCCCAAATTCTTAACATATAAATCGTTCTCTTTGTTGATAATCCCACTTACACAGCAGTTTCATTATGCTTAAATTCCAATATTGAGATTGAACTCATCGAAAATATTTAAATACTCATATTAGAGCGATATGCAGAGACAAACAGAAGTCATATTTTCCAATGCGCATTATCTTGTCGAGCAACAATCATGAGAATCGCAGAATATTTCATTCCCTACTTGAGATCCATTTGCTTTAACAACACGCTTTATGATTTACTCACTAAGGAGCGAGCTTCTTTTGGGCAATTTGGGTGGCGATTCTGTTGAGTTCAGTCTATCCTTCCTTGGTGATGGTTCTGGAGAACTTCTTGGCGGCGGAATTCTTGTCTTTCTTGACAATCTTGAGTTCCTCAAGGGACTTAAGAGCCCATCTGAGGATTTTTCCGTGTCCAGATTGATGCTCGCTTCTAAGACAACCTCTGTCCTTGTTGGATCCGAAGATGTGCTTGAGGGTAGAAATACCAGTGTGAGGCTTGAGGTAGATCTTTCTGGCGAGAGCAGCAGTTCTAATGTAAACCCAGTCGGAATCTTGAGGGGCAAGTTCTCTGGCAACGGAAGTGGTGGTCCATTGGGTGAAGTCAGGAATTTGCAATTTATTTCCCTTCTTCAAGTGAGAAGCGTACTCCTTGATGAAGTCGGCGGCGGAAACGTCCTTAACGGTGAAGAAATTTTGAGGTGCGCTCATGTTTCGAAGAATGTCTGTTTGTTTTATATTTATATGCTGTTTTTTCTTTTATCTTTCCTTATTTTAGATTGTCTCCCCGCTTTTCCTATGTTACCTCCAGCTTGTCACTTCCTCATTATTTTTCTTTCTCTCTATTTTTAATCCCTCCCCCAAAGGAATATCAATGAAGGGAATCTTCTTATGAGATTTTCGCTGCTGATCTCTCAAGAATCTTTCGAAAAACACAAGAGAGAACAAGGGAGAAGATTATCCTAAAAGAGAGAGTGGGGTTAATAGAGTGGAAATAAAATAAGAAGACAGGGAGCAAGAGGGGAAATAAAGGAATTAAACAAAGTTAAATAAATAGATTGACACACATACACAAAAAGAATATTTTAGCTACGAACAGATGTGGTATAAGTACTTCAGCAAACAATCCTGGAACCTTAGAGTTTGGAGGTAATCATAAATTTTTATTAGCTTGGTTTCATATGGCTCATGCTATTTGCAGTTTGTTCTTTCTTCAAATCTCTTTGCGATTTTGCAGTTGTTTTATCCATTTTTACATTCTTCGGTTTTGCGACTAAAATAACACACCCTGCTGGAACTATCTTTTCTTTTGATTTCTATTTAACTCACAGAAAAGCCAATCTCAAGTACAATCAAGATGACTACGGTATGATCCAACCTAAGTGGATTGGAAGAAAAACCGATTTCATTTTTAGAGCTGTTAGAACCGAAGGAGCTGTAATAATTAGGGAGAATAAATATGTTGTTAAGCAATAATTTAAGTGTAACCCTGATGGACAGCTTCAATCGGAGTATTGAATCCTTTTTGTCGGGATATAACACATTGAGAAGCTTATTTGTCGAATTCAAAATTGCACTCAAAATATTCCACAAAACAAGAATAATTTTTCAAATAAAATATTTGTTTTGTTAATTTTTCTGTTTTTTGTTTTCTAAAATAGCTTAGAGGATGCATGTTCTTCATTGGTTTTGGAATCATCTCCATCTCATCTTATTTGGTTAGCACCTATGTTGATCCTAGATTGGCACCTAGACGTGCTCAAGCTGAAGTCGAGCTGAAAGTTAATGATGCAGAAGCTGCTAAGAAACTGTTCTACAACAGATTTGGTGCACCTTCTCGCCCATTGAAGAGTTTAGAGGATATGATGACTTTCCTCGGTGGTTCAGCTACTTACGACTAACTTGCTGATTTCGCTTCATACAACCATGCTATGGACGTCAATCAAGATCAATAGGCTGGTCTCGACTCATGGATGACCGAGAACGATAAGAATATGCTCAAGTATTATCAGAAATCCATCGGAAAAAAGGTTGAAGGAATCTGAAGTGATCTAAGCTAAAACAAAGTCACAATGCATTCAAACATGTATTGTATTTCGGATAAAATCAATAAGCCACATGTTTGTATGCATATCAAGTGCGTTTCTGTGTGATAATTTTACATGAAATACTTCAAATCATTTTCATAAATGAGAATTCAACAACTCGATTCTCGTTTGTTGACAAAATCAAAATGGGCAGGCTCAATCCTATGTAACTTTATGTGGAATGCTTTAGAAAAAACAGACATGAATCTTAGTTTACACCTTAAATGTTCTCAAAATACTTGACATAATTGAGTAAACGCAAATACTTTAATTTTGTTTTTTTCCCCTTTTGTTGATGAAAATATTTTATTAATAATTTATATTTTTGAGGGTTGTAAAATATCTTAAAAATAACCTCTTTTGTATGTGTAGAAGCAAATAAATTTTATTTATCCCCTTTCTTTTTGGGTTATTTCAATGCTACAACAGTTGCAATTCACTGAATTCTTGAGCACAACAGCTGATACAAAAGTACAAATTTTAAGATCAAATCTAGAGAAACATGTGTTTAAGTACTGCTGACATCAGAAACATTAGAGGTTTAGATCGCTTTGAATATTGGTTGGAACTACATTGTTGGCTGAATGAACTTTAGGATTTGACTTATTTTATATTTGTTTTATTGGGAATATCTTTCTCTCTCTCTCTCTCAGTAGAGGTATCTGTAGGAGACCGGTGATCTGTAATATCCGTAAGTGCTGTAGGGATATGAATATTATGACGCTGGGTAGTACGCTGATGTTCTCAATGGTGCGCGATAGTAGTTTTTAGATGGAGTGCGAGAAACATATGAATACTATCTTGGGTAATAATCTACATATTCTTCAACTCTCTCGACAGGAACATATTCAGTCCTTCTCTCATATCTAGGCTGAGCTTCATAATCTGTGACATGCTTGATTTCGACGTAATCCTTTGTAGTTCGCTCGACTGGACGATATTCGACTCTAGTTTCTGGTACATAATCGACATATTTTCTCTCTATTGGTTGATATTCAGTCCATTCACGAGAAGCAGGAGGAGCTACAGTTAGTGATGAGCGATAAAGTGAACCATAAGGATATGCTGTTGAATATGCAAGTGTCGATGCGTACGGAGAGTATCTTGAGGAATACAATACGTCCTTGGCTGGTGGCGGAATCGACATGAAGAATAATTGTATCTATTTAGCTGGTTAGTGTATTTGTAAGTTTTGGAATGTATTTTGGGAGAAAAGAATAATTAATTCTTGCTTTGCTTTGTATGAATTTAACATAGAAAACGCATGATTATTGATTTATTAATATTTTTAGGTAAATTGAGATGAATAAGCTGTTAATTTATCCAGTTATTTGTTCTCATGTTTCAGTGAAGTTTTTCAAAACTTGAGTTTCAAACAGTTTCTTTGAGTAAATAGGTGTTGCAGTACTAAACGAGAATCACTTGAACCTAAGACTCAAAAGGAATTCTAATCATTTCAAAAAGAAGTAGCAAACAACCTTGAAACTAACTTCTTAAGAAAAGTGAACCTTAGACTTTTGATAAATGAGAAGACCTGAATACCTTGATAAATATCTGACTTAATATTGAACTAAGTCAAGGATGTAAAGCTTGAATGCTTCATAAATTTCTACCTTCTCCAATAATCTCCTGTGATATCTGGGATCTCAGTTTGAAACTGCTAATTTTGATCGTTGAATGCTAGGTTAATTAGACAGTCAAGGATAAGAAAATACAACAAAAAGAGATAACTTAAAATAACTATGGCTACCTATTCTTTCAAAGCCTTCTAAATACATAACATAAATAAGTCAATAATCCCGAAAACTGAGATAAAGGAGAATCGGATTAATAAACACATATATTAGGATGCCATCTCTTCAATCTAAAACATTCATTTGTGTAAGTTAGTCAGCAGTTTTCATCAAGAAATAAATAATTATTCAAACAAATCAAAAATCAACCATAACTTATTACTAAGAAGAAGATTCTTCAGCTATATCACAGTCAGTGATGGATTGTCTCCTTCTTTCTCTTCTTCAACAAATAAAAACAGCTAACAACACGAATCTTATTATCGGATGTGTCTTCTATTTAATCTAAGCTATTACCAAATAATATGATTAGGCTGATTATTGAATTATGGGAAGCATTTTGTAGTTTCTTGGAAATAGTTTAGCTCTGATCTCAAATTTTTCGAGTGTTTGATTCTCTTCTTAATAATAAAAATATCTGCTAGAGACTTTTCTATTTAATATCTGCTGATCAAGCTGTCTAGTTATGATCTCAAGCTGTTCAATCGTTGCTAAATGAAAATACTAAAAATGGCCTTCTTACTGTATGTAGTCTAACCAATAAAGGGGAGAATAATTGGCTAAAGATATAAACCAGAGTAGTTAGATGATAGAACAACAGAAAGTCTGATTATCTGTGGAAGGTAATATCACAGACAGCATGATTTGTAGATGTTATCTAAATTAGCTGGATAATCAAACTAATTATTCAGAATAATAGCAATTAACTATTAGAACTAATGGTTTCTTAAGATTATTAGACTTTGTTAAGTTCTTGTGCTATATTTTGAAATAGTTCTACAAAGACCCTGGCAATGGCTTTTAAAGCCATAAATCAAACTCATCTTCTAAACGAATCTTTTAATTATTTTAATATTCATAACCAAACAATCACAACTAAACAACTAACCGATCATTCTCTTTCTTTGAATCGAAACATCCTAATAATGCCGACATCAAGACAGAAATTGATACTACAATTCCCAGGAATCAACTATCATCAGTCACTTCTTTTCCGTATACTCTTGCTACTTCTGGGTGCTGAGGTTATCCTCTGTGGGAATATCTCTTGTGAAAGAACTAATTTTCTATTCAGTTCTTGCCTTAATAACCCGGATAACGAACTCACTGTTTGCGGGGTGAAAGAATCAGAGAACTATAACTCAGAAAATCAGCTCAGACTGACATTCCCTACTATCTGCCTAGCTTGCTAACATCAACAAATCAGCTTCTATGCTAAGGGTACTTGTTCTCTGTTTCCGAGTGAAGCGATCTTCTGCAATCCGAACTAATATGGGAAAAGTGAAATGTGCTCTCTTGAATATGAGCCAGTCTGCAGTTTCCATGGAACTGGCAATTACTGTATTGGAAAAGAATGTGGAGTCGATATTATCAACGGTTGCTAAGCATGCTCTTATGAAGGATATGCATATTACATTCCAGGAAGGTGCTCAGATCAATGAAACTTTGTGTATGTATGCATGTGTGCGTGTGATTGGATATTATGTTTAGATTGCATTTAAGAGAAAAACTAACATCTCTCAAAAATGTGTCAGATTTATTTGTTTGGTAGAATTGCAATTTGATATCTCGTTTTTAAGCGTTTTCATAATTAAGAAGACTTAAATTAGTTCAAATCAATGATGCTCCTAATTCTTTGAATCCTTTGAACTTGTATGAGATTGAGAGAGAATTGAATTGAAAACACAATACTCCAAATATTACCCCAGTTTAAATGATGCTTGGTAAGTAGGAATTGTGATTATTTTGTTTATCCTAGCCCCCTCCTTCCCTGATTAATCAGCTCTGAAAACACACACACACACACACAAAATAATTAATAGGTTGGTTTGGTGGAAAAAGACACAACGAAGCAAAGACTTGACTTAGCGATATGAAATAATTCTAACAATCACTTTCTGAAGATATGGAGAAAAAGATATCTCACCATAAGAAAAAAATGCTTCGGGTGTTGTGCTTAGGTGACTCCAATGTTGGGAAGACTACATTCTTGACGAACTATTGCAGCTGGGTCAATGATATTGACTGGAATTCAGAAACAAGTAGTAAGTCGTAGTCATAAAAAGTCAGCTAAACCATCGGATGCGATGTGCATGTCTGCTACCATTCACCGAATGTTAAGTCCTTGCTATCAGACAGCAGTCTCTCCAGCAATAATCAAGTAAGTAGTTTAAACTAGGCTGTTGAATTGAAAAGGCAAAGGATGGTCTAAAGGAGAGGGAAGAAGAAGAGAGAAAATTAGATAGACAAGACTGTTGAGATCCGAATTTTAAGATTAGTTTTTAAAAAAGATAGATAAAAAAGGGATGACTGTTTTCTCCGAATTTGTGCTCAATTATTATAAAAACTAGACGTTTATTGGTTTGGGATGGTACAGTAGTGGCTATTAGGCTCGGATGATTATCTGTCATTCATTGTTGACAAAGCCAAGAATTTGGATGGATTTTTATGATTTCTGCAAGAACAAAATGCACAGTAGAAACTTGCTGGATTCATATTTAGTTAATTGGGCATATTTGTCTTTAGAATTTATTTCTATTTACCATATTATGTTGATCTTATATTGTGTTTATGTATTTCTTAGTATCAAGAGGAGCATTTACTCTAGTTCTGGGATCTCGCAGGTGAGAACAAGCAGCGTGAATTCGTTAGTGTGTTCACTAGAGATAGATTGCAAAAACTCGATGCGATTATATTCTTCTTCGACATGACAAATCTCAAGACATTCCGTAATATTTACAGATGGCTTGTAGCTATTTTTCATAACAATCACAATAACAAAAACTACGCTTGCGTGTGGAATTTGCCATTTCTTCTTATCGGCACGAAATCAGATTAAATCCCTAAGAAATACGTAGCTACTATCAAAGTAAAGTTGCTTTCTTAGCTCAACAGAATGTTCAGATGCACAAGAGGGGAGAATTTATTGTTCATGAACGCACATTCGATTGATAGTCCTAGCTAGAAAGTTGAATTGAGCATGTTTAATTTGTTTCTGAGTGAACTATGCATTGAGAAAAGTCTAAGAAATCTTCAAAAAAGAGACGAAGGATAAAGTGAGTTTGCTATGCCAGAACAGTTGCCAATGCTGAACAAGGATATGCAGAAATACAGGCTGAATAGTGATAATTATAAGAACAAAAGAGTCATAGAAGAAAGTAAGAATTTCGTCTAGATTGTCATGGAAGTAAATCAACTAGGCGAGTATAAGAAAGCTTGGTTGGCATAGGTAGTCAGAGTGTCTTCAGGGTTGATAAGAATCAAGGAGAGGATGATTGAGTTTATCTTCTCCAAGAAGCACACTGACGCTAATGATGAGAGCCCCTTGCTGAACTCGTCTTCTTCATCATCTTCTTTGAGTGTCTGAATTCATAATTAACCAATTACTTAATTTTATCCTATGAACGGTTATGATAATCAATGAGTGCTAAAATATTCCTTTAAGAGAGTGAGTAACTTGCTAATGAAGACTTTGTGAAATAGTAACAGCACAAAGAAAATTACAAATCGAATAAATTTTCTCCTTTTCTTTCCTCACTCTCTACGTAGGGTTAGCATTACGAATAATATTTAAATAGCAATAATACTTGTTGGAATGAGCTTATTAATACATACTCCGATTCTCTAGATAATCATTCTAGCTCGACTCCACTACTTTTGGACAAATCCAGCAAATGTGATACGCCAACATAACACTTTTAATGTATGATTTCTTTTTGTGTATGTCTGTTTTTGTTGTTATTTTCAAAGAAATCAAATGTGAATATTACTTGCCAAAAAGGATATGAAATAAGCCAAGAGATATCAAAAATATGATTAAAGAATCCTTCATACTACAAATAACAGAGATAAAGGACACTTTAATAGGAAGAGAAACAGGAATGAAATATGTATTTGTGTGTGTGTGTGTTATCCAATGGATTCATAGAATTTCCCAGATCTGAATATTTTCTCATCTGTCTCTCGGTGGTGTTGGTTGTCTCTTCCTGAGAAGTATTTCTTCTTAGTCGAGAGCATAGTTCTTATGAATCTACTTTCTCTGTTCTAGCGTTGTCTCTAAGTCTATCCACTGGCTTCTGTTATTGACATTAATGATCGCTTGAATTGTTTTGGGTTATATTTTGCCTTATTTTCCAATGCAGAGAATCGCAGCTGCATTCTTGTATTTATTCGCATAGTTTGTGTTGGAAAACACTGTTATGATATTATTACTTTGCTTTTGTATTCCCGCATTCACTGGCTCATGCGAGCGAATAATCAACGAGATATTGTTATCTCCCATGAATTTATTGATGCGATTCTATCCATATCGCAGCACGTTCTTTAAGTTGAATATGTCATGCTCAACGTTCTCAGTGTTTTCCATTTGATTCTCATTGCAAGCTTAGTCACTCCAGAGTAACTCCAAAGCAACTTTATGCTGGTATGTCTTAGGGTCTTAGATTATCTCCAAAGGTCGTGGAATTTACTCTATTTCTTCAACTGTCCTGAGGGTTGTACCTATCCCACCATGAAGACACAATATCGACTCTTCAACGACAGCTGCGAGAGGCATGTACTCGAAGACTTTGTTGATTCGTTAGAATACTGAATTTGGTTCGTTAACGTCTTCGTTGAATTTCATGGCACATTCATCGGCTAATCCCATCGCTTTGTTGATTCGCTTGTCCTCCATGCTACCTCGAAGCATGTGGATTTAATCGAAATACTTGAGTTTCAACGCAAACAGCAGTAAAATGACTTCGAGCTCCATTGAACCTCTCCCGACGTAGTTGCCTAAGAACAAATATTAGTTCCTGTCGATGTCTTCATCGATCATTTCGCTGTCGCAAGGTGCTCCAAAATGATTGAAGAATCGCATGAGATCCTCGTACTGTCCATTCAAGCTACCGAATATTTTAATCGGCGCTCTTATCCTAAGAACCATGGATTCTCTTTCGAAGACTTTCTGCACTTCATCGCATAGTTTTAAGATGTTCTCTCGGCGTATTTAGCTGACTAAATCACGTGCCTGCCCTTGATTTTCATAGTCAGGCAGGAGTACAACGTCTAGAAATGGCTGGAAGATCGATTGCTAGTAGATCTTTCTTTGCTGACCGTTGTCAACTTGTCCTCGCTGATGCTGAGCTATGAAAAGTTTCCACAACAAATCAAACAATGGCTTGCTGCTGCTGATATTGTAAATCTTTATCTTTTTGTTGTTTACTGAGCTTGATGGCTTGCTTCTACAACTTGTTAAGTGGAACTGTCTTGATGGACGCATCTTGCTGCATGCTCGGATCATAAGTGATAGCTACAACAGCATCATTAGCTAATGTGATTTGCTTTTACGGCTATTAGGGTACAACTATTGGTTTGTTAATATATTAATTGTATGTCATTAATGGTCGATTATTATTGTTATTATTACTATTCTCTTCTATTTCCATTCCTCTCCTGTTATCTTGATTATTAGCTCTGGAAGGATCTGCTGCATTGCTCTTCTCAATCTATCGTTGCATTTACTTAATGAGATTAGGACTATTCTAAAGCAATTTGAGAAGATCAAGTCGCAGAATAGAATCCGTAGGTACATTCGGCTATTCTGTGTCAAAACCGCCGTGCACATAGAGGAAATTATCCATGATCCAAATCGAATGACGAAATCGCTGGATACCTGTGAATTTATGCCAATCACTAGTCTCGGTATCGTAAATTTCGAGGAGAATTTAATCGTTCATCTAGTTGCTGCGACCACCAACGACAAACATCAGTGGACCTTAGAATACTGTGCTGTGCTGTTGTTTTCAGCAAATCAAAAAACAATTATTATAACAAATTAGTTAAGCAAGCCTACTCCTTGCACTCCTCTTTCTCTCTCCCCCAATATTCCTAATTTATTTTCTCTCTTTTTCTCTGTCTCTCCCCTGTTTCTTCAACTTACTTGATATCTTGCTATGGGTATCTCTGAATTATTCTTATATGGAGCTTTAACCCAATCCCATCTTCCATCTCTGTGTCTTCGTAATCCCCATGTGTCGTTTTGAGCATATGAATCGGCAGTTCTTCCACCAAAAATAACCATCATCCCGTTGGCTGCTCCAGAATTGCATAGCGCTGCAGAATGATAGACTCGTGCCATTGGAAGATCCCCTGTGCAATCTATTTTTTTCCATCCAAATGGAGCTTTTTCTAAGTCAAGTGTCCATGTGTCATTCACAGGTTCTGAACCAGTATTCCCACCGAATACAACTAATTAAGGTTTTATGAACACCATTGAATGACCATAACGCCTTCCAGGTGTGCTTCCAACAATAGGGATAGTCATCCAAGCTGTTTTATCCTCTCCTTAACTCATATCCAGCACGTAGAGATTGTCATCAGCTAAGCCACCACCTTTGATAATTAATTTTGCAAATTACAATTGCAATTTCAATATTTTAAAAAATAAATCCTCTTATTTGTTTTGCTTTCTATTCATTCCTATATTATTTATACCTCCTACAGCTCCTCCGAAGATGACAAGTTTAGTATTATTCTCAATAGCGACTGTGCAGTGTGCAGCTCTGCTTGATGGACCTACTCCAGATGGAGTAAAACGTCTCCAGCGACGAAGGATTAAATCGCAAGAGAATACTTCCCCTGTAATACTGTATTTCCCTGTATCTCCTGTGGCTCCACCGAACAAAATCACAACATTCTTGCTGATATGCGTAATCGTGTGACCAAAGCGAGATTATGGAATATCTCCTTGAATCTAGACTTTCTCGATGGTGCTCATTTTATTATTATTTTGCAGCAAATGCCTTTATTAAGAATTTCTCTCCTTATTTCTTTGTAAAACTTGAAGATCTTTGTGTATTTGGCAATTATTTATGTATCTTCCGAACTCTTTTTCTGTGACTCTTATTCTGCTGAGTTGTGATGGTTTCTTTTCGATGACCTTTGGCGTTTACTTTGCTTAGCTTTGTTTTATTTTATTGCTGCGCTTTCCTTGACAACAATTTTATTCTTTTTCTATTCCAAGGTCTTCTTAGTAATTACTAATTTTATTTGCCTCTATTATTTTTCTTCTTCTTTTTTGATTGCTGTTTAGTAATTGATTACCGAGTGATAGTATTGTGATTATGGGGTTTAAATCCATCAAAGAAATTAACATTGGGTGTTGTTGAATTACCATTTTAGTCATAAGATAATAAGAGAAAATAATGAATTTAAGAATAATAGTGAAGAATATTTTCTATTTTGAATCCACAAAATAATATAATATTGAGCTTAATCGCTAGCTTTGAAAATTATTGCTTATTTCTTTTTAATAAATAGAATTTGGTTCATATTTTGAGATAATGTTTTTTTAGCAACAAATACTCTAGAAATGTTTAATAATTGGCAGAAATTGTTAAGGAATTTCAAGAAAGTTGAAGAAAAAAAATAACAAATGTCTGAAAAATATTAGATCATCATCGCTTGAGAGAAAAATCAGAAATTCATTGTTTAGTTTTGCTTCATATAATCATTCATATTTAAGCTATTTGCTAAGGAATAGGAGTGAGAGACAGAGAGTGGGAGAGTGTGTTTATGTTTATGTTTTTGAAGAGGAACAAATCAAAGAAAGTACTTCTTCAAAAAGAATAAAGAGTCATAATTTACACATTAATATATATTTATTCAGTGGAATCACGGAGCTTGAGTTTTCAAATGGAAGAGGATCCAGTTTTCAATGTCGGAGAGCGTGTTGAAATGATCAATAATCTCAACAAGGGGTAGATCGGTGTCGTTAAGTATTTCGGAGAGGTAAAGGATATGCACTAATAGAGATTGAATCAATGGTTAGATTTGATTTTGTTGTGGATGTAGATCGATGGCAAGAAGGGCAATTGGTGTGGTGTTGAGCTTGAAGTAAGAATTAAGAATTAATGATAAAAATAACTAACTGAAATGATGCACAACAGGAAGCAAAGGGAAATCACAGTGGAGCACTCGAAGGGAAACAGTATTTTAGTTGCAGAGAAGGATAGGGAATCTTTGTCAGAGGAAAGCATCTCAGGTTGATTGAAACCAAGAATTCATAAGGAACAAACAACAGCAAAGAAGAACCAACTAAGACAACAACAACCGAAGAACAAACTAAAACTAGCAGCAGTAGTAGTATCCAGCAGATTAAAGAAGCAGCTAGTGTCAAAGAGGATGCTAAAGAACCCACAAAGGAAGTCAAAGATACAGCAAAAATAATCAAAATAGGTGCTTAATTAGGCGAATCCAAGACAAAAACGATGGGATTAATGAATAAGACTGCAGTTGCATCGAAATTACCAGCAACGGGATTGGGAAGTTCTAAGAGTTCGGCTACGAATCCAGCTGAGAAGGTTAAAGTAGTAAGCAAAGTGGATAAATAAGACAAACAAGAAAAGCAGGATGTAGCTGCTCTAGAGAAACAAACGCAGCAATTTGAAGAAGAGCTGCAAGCTAAAGAACTTGAAATAGCGTAATTACGTGAAGAAATAGAGAAGAAGGTACAGTTTATGATAAATAAAGAAGATATATCTCCAAATAATTGTTTGTTTATTGTGTTGGGTTGTGTACATAGGACGATGTGCTGAATGACATGAGTAGTTCTCTTGAGGACACACAGAATAAGTTAGATGCTAAGGATTAGCGTATCAGCGAGCTGCTCGAGCAAGTCAAAACGTTAGAGGAAGATCTAGCGAAGGAAGAGTAGAAGAACATAAGCATCACAAAAGATCTATCATTGAGCAAGGAATAGTTCGCCAATCTTGAAGAAGAAACGGAGATTCTGCATGCGGCATTGAAAGAAGCAGAGGAATCAACTGCGATAATTGAGACACTGACAATGCAGAAGGAGAGTATTGAGAGTAAGCTAGAAGCACTTAAGAACTAGCTTGATGAGAAGGTAGCTGAGAATCAATAGCTTCTCTAAGAGAAAGAACTAGCATAATTGGAGCTGGAAGAAGCTATGAAAGGCGATAATGAAGATAACAATGGAAATGATGATAATAATAATCAAGGGAATGGTAATAACAACAATAGTGAGCTGGTTAAGAGCAATGTGCGTCTAAGACAAGCTGTGTAGGTGTTGAATGATTAGTTAGAATTGGAGAAGATTGAGTCACTGGAGAAGATAATTGAATTGGAAGAAAAAATATAAAAACTACCGGTGCTAGAGGATACGATTAAGAAACTGAATGCGGAGTTGATCACTGCAAGCAACTCAATGAAAGCGAAATTGGAGGAGATTGAGGAATTTAAGGAGGCGTTAGAGATCCATTCGGAGTCGGTCGAAATGGTGGAGAAACTCACACATAAGATAGAGACATTTGAAGAATAGAACATGTAATTGAAGATGCAACTCAAAGAACTCAAGGAAATCAAGAAGGTTAATGAAGAATTGATTCAGTCATATGAGGAGAACAACAAGGAAATGGAGTAGGAGGTTCAGAACTATGAGTTCACTACGTATGAGCTCAAGCGATTGTTACAAGAGAAAGAAGATTAATTAGCTGATGGGGAGAAGACAATTGAGAGGATGAAACAGAAGGCTATGTAATACAAGTAACAGTCAGCTTCGTATTAGGAGGAAGCATCAGCTGCATCGAGCTCAATTCATCATAAAATTAGCTCAGCTGAAACTGCATAAGGGAATCTACAGAGACTTATTGATACTTAGTAAGAACTATTCACGTCGAAGAGATACATCTTCAAGGTAAATCAGCTAGGGAAGAGTGAGGGAGGGGAAGATATATCCATTTGCTGCTATGATAACTATTAATTATTGGATGTGTTGTATCTTATCTAACTGTTTGGATTGTTGTTGTTTTGTTTGTCTTTAGAAATACCTAACAAGTGCATTGGATTGCATAGATAGTTAAGTGTAGAGTGCATCACGGACTGATTTGATTATTGCTGGTGTTCCTGAGAGTCTATTTGCGTTTTCCATCAGTGGGGAGAGTGTGCGATCCTTAGAGAGTCTCGGGAAGAGTAAATTGAAATGTGAACTCCTGCACAGAGAGCTGTTGGAGTACATCGAGAGGGAGACAGATTAGATGATTAGATAAGAAAACAGCAGCTTATTCGAATGGCTACTGTAATTGCTAGAAAACACCTGCAGTTTGCAATATTACATCAATGAGCAGCTGTAGTTGTATTACTAAGCTAATACCGTCGCGGAGCTATAGGAACTCTGCAAGAGCTAAGGTTCTTCTGTGATAAGTTAAGGTAGTTTCTTTGTGGAGCAAGTGCTCAGGTCGTTGATGGAGGATAATATCTCGCCGAAGGTTTCACTGGAGCCGATTGTGACTGCCAATGCCAAACTCACAGCTGTCTTCTCAGCATTGCAGTAGACAAGTTCGTAGACGGAATCATTGAGTTCGTATAAGAACAAAGCGGGGAATGTTGTCTAGCACACATCGGCTTAGATGAAGAGGGTGATTACATCTCTGAGAGTGAATGTTCTTGGGAGAATGTTCTTCTGCAAATACTACTCAAGTTAAGACGCAGACTTGTTGTTCAAGACACTTGATAAGCGTATTGCAGAGTTCATAGCGTATTTAGATTCACCTGTAGTGCTGAATAGCTTGAAATTGCAGAAACTGTATGAATATTGCTCAGTCATCGAGGAAATGATCAAGGGCATCACGAATCAGGAGTGTGAGATGTTCATTGGAGTCTAGAAAACTGAACTAAAAGACGATATGGACGAGTAATAGTCAGCTAATGTTGTAGGATCAATCTAAACTCCAGGCAAATAGGCTAAAGATATTGAGTAACTGAAATAGCGTGTTTCTTCGTTTAGAAAAGCTGTCAGCGATATTGCGAATCTGTTGAATAGCTTGAACTCAGATGCTGATCAGAAGATCCAGCATGGATAAGGTTAACAACAAGAGTAGAATGCATTCTTGAGGTATGCTGGCAGCATTTGGTGCTAGGCGATTAGTTCGATTAAGACACAACTCGAAGATACAGCAACGACAGCTGAGAACGAGAAGAAACTGCAGGAAGAACTCACAGCGTAGATGATCAAGTAAGTGTAGCTTGAGAAGTCCATAGAAGATCTCACGAAGATTAGACATACTCTAGAGTAAAGAGTTGGTAAGAGAAATAGTGTTGGTGAGTTTGATAGCATGTATTTGATGTTTGTTGTTGTTGTTGCTCTTGAATCTAGTATCACTTCAGCTGCAAAGCGAGCGTGTAGTCTTACTGGAAGGCGAGAAGAAGAGGTTCTAAGAAAAGGAGCGCAGTTTCAAAGAAGCAACGGAGATCATACAATAAGAGCTAGATAACACCAAAAAGAAACTCAGGGAATCACAAGAAGAGCTGAAAACACTCAAGTAGCTCACATAACCTGGCAGCAATCTCTTGCAGTCTACAGGTATCTCGAGGAATTCTTCCTTGAGAAACTCAGTTGGGCCATAATTCATGAAAGCATCCTTATCCAACAAAGCAGCCAACGTTGATCAGAATATCATGAATACATCAGGTACGATGGATATTTATTGTTTTCAGTTGGTTGATTGCATAAATATGCTAATAATGATGATGATTGATTGTTAGGTGTATTCCTTGGAATGGGAGATCAAGAGGACAACAACACTGATCTGTTGAGTGTGTATGAACGTGAGAATAGTTGCTTAAGATCACTGCATCTCAAGGAGAGAATCGCTGGGCTAACTGAATCATCTACGAATCTTGCGTTGTTCAAGTAGCTGAAGCAGAAAGATCCATCAAAGAGCACTCTTTCGTTCTTAGCGAAATAAGTGTCATAAGCTACTGCGATCCATGCGTAGGGATTGTCTGTCTTAGCTAGCAAGACAGTAGTTGATTTATCATAGTTATCGAAGAAGAGCTTAAGCGAGAAGGATAAGAATATCAAGGAGTATCTAGAGAAAGAGAACAATCAAATTGATGCACTCAGATATCAAGCATTCAAGTATGTTAATTAACAGAATGATGTATTCTCTAATATGAATTAAATGAGCTTGTTTGAATTGAAAAAACTAAGGATTTGCAATGAGATATCAAAGAAAGTCAGTAAGGATTAGAGCTCATTCAAACAACGAATCGAAATTGCATAGGATTCATCAGCAGCAACTGATAGATAGCTATTGAAGCTAGGAGCCATCACCTTCAATCCATAAGTAAATAATTTACTTGATTTAGTTTGGCTAAGCTGATTTGGTGTTTTGTTTCGATTGAATTATCACAGTCGGCAGGACCAGAAACAATCACGAAATTGACTGTCTCAGTGGAAGATTGGACAAAGATTAGATAAGTCTTCTGAGAACATGAGATTCAAAGTAGTTGAGGACACTGATTGGGATAGCAGGCAGCAATTCAATGAAGATGATTGTTGTTCTTTTGTTGATATCGATTTGGTTTGTTGACTGTCTGATATTGATAAACAATATTATTTAGAATCAATGGGAATTAATGAAATTTTAATAAGTTCAGGGGCTAAATAAGCTAAAAGAAAAGAATCTATTGATTTTATTGCAGATTAGATTATCTTAGGTGGGGCAATAGGATTGGCAAGAGATTCAATAATATCAATCGATTGAGATCATAAATCGATAAAAGGAAAAATCCTTAGAGGGAGAGAGGCTTATTGCAGTTTTGGGTGGGGATATTAGAAAGAAAAATGAGAGATTATTTTTGCTGTGTGATTTTTAATGCCTTTTTATATAATTTATTATTCTTATCACTGCAATAAACCCAATAAATAATTCGTATGGATGAGGAAAGAGGGGTATTTAGCAAAGTTAAATTACCAAATATTATTATAAAAAAGCCTTTTCTTCTTTCGTTTGCTTATTCAAAAAAATCAAAAATCGAAATGAAACATCAGGAATAACAGCACAAATGGAATTCAGAAATACTTCTCACAAGGCCAGTCTCCGGTAAGAGACCTTCATGTTTCAGACCAGGAAAACATCATATCGGATATGATTTCAAGAATGGAGTGTATCTCGGAGGAGTAGCTGATAGCAAGCGCAATGGGCTAGGAGTCGTGATATTCGATGATGGAAATGTTTTGGTTTGTGAATGGTAGAAGGACTAAGTGAAAGTAGGGAGGAGAATGCTATTGCTAATCCCTGGAAATG
>Ga0302285_10000668_pt1 | contig 18660 bp, 26 predicted proteins | sample III_Fen_E2_2_FD_200455 | JGI IMG/M metagenome (GOLD analysis project Ga0302285, IMG submission 200455) | Peat permafrost microbial communities from Stordalen Mire near Abisko, Sweden - III_Fen_E2_2 | ecosystem: Environmental > Terrestrial > Soil > Wetlands > Permafrost | place: Sweden: Abisko... | reverse complement strand
GTCAACGAGAGGTGTTCAGCATGAACGAAGAACTAGAGAAGATGTTGGCTCGTATTGATGCCAAGTTCGAAAGGCTAGACGCAAGACTTGCCAAGCTAGAAGGCAAGGTACAGGGATTTGACCTAATCCTTGCAGTAGAGAGGTACCTAGCATGAAGATGTTCAAGACAGCGCTTGTCTCTGAGTATTGGAAGTTCAAGAAGGTTCCATGGCAGGTTGTACAAGGCTCTCACCGTGCCCCCGTAAATACGGTAACCATGGAGATTGAGTCTGGACCTTCCAATGACAGGATGACGCTAACGCGCATCATGGTTGGTGGGGCATTGCTTGGTCCTGTTGGTGCAATCTTGGGAGGTATGGCTAAGAAAGACAACACAGTTAACAACTTGGTCATCACCTTTGATGATGCTGTTGTAAGGGTTCCGTTCAAGACCAAGGAATACAAGGATGCTCAGCAGTTCATTGAAGAGGTCATCAAACTTCAATCGTAGACATGCAAAAGCCCTAGGAAGGTAATCACACCAACCTAGGGCTTTGCTGCGTTTACAGACAATTACATGTTGTCAAATAGACCCATCCTGTAGGACTGTAGGTCTGTGTAAACCATCGTGGTCTTGATGTCAGCATGACGAGCTTGTCTCTGGACAACAGGAAGAGGGACACCAGCACGAACCATGTAGGTCACATAGAAGTGTCTGAGCATGTGAGGGTTGACGAGAGTTCCTAGATACCGCTTGCTAGTCCAGTGCAGGGCAGCACGTACGTTCGTAGGCACCAAAGGGGTAGGAAGCTTAGGCAATAGCTCAGCAAGCCATGGAGGGCAATCTATGACAGCAGCAGCACTCTTTGGCTCTCTTACCTCAGTCATACGCTTGTTGTTCTCAGACCACTCAGCAACCTGTTTGCTTATGTAGATACGACTTCCCGGCATCAAGTCCTTACGTGAAACTATGCAAGCCTCTCCAAGCCTAAGTCCTAGGTACATCATCGTTAGCAACTGGACTTCATACTTGCTGTAGGAAGCCATGAGCCTTAAGGACTCTTCATCTGGGATGTCATACCTTCTAGGGAAGCTCCTAGTTACCTTTGGCTTCGTACCCTCGTATTCATACCCCACAGAACGCAGGGCAATGAGCGTTGCACGCTTGGTATTGGGGTTGGGAATTGTTTGCACCCAAGACATAATCTCTGGGTCATCCAAAGACAGGTCAATTACAGGCAGCAATAACCTGTAGTAACTAGCCCTTGTGGTAGGTTTGATGCCTGTCTTAGCATCCAAAGATGAAAGTACATGACTCATGCAGCGCTCCTTTGAGATAATCACCTACGGGTGCCAGATGAACGTGCACGACTCCGAGCGCATCCATCTGCTTGCTTGAACTTACGGCTTCATCCTACCGTACAGGTCAATCAGGGCAGCATAAAGCCCTTGTAGATGCATTGGGGAACAACCACCTACAAGGGCAAGCAGGACTATACACGACAATTCATCACTGCGCAAAGAATGCGTAAAAACGGTGGTACAATTAGAATAGATAAGCACAAAGCAACCGCTTATCAAGATGAGAACCACATGACTCTTACACATGAATGGAGAGACACAACCCGCATTCCCAAGGGAATGAGCGACTTCAAGCGCTGGTATCAAGGTACCAAGGGGATTGCAGATGTAGATGGCATCGTACATAACAAGGCCAATGACAACATCGTAATGCTAGAGTTCAAGCCTCAGGCTTCAAGACTCACAGTTGGACAAGAAATTACCCTCACAGCTTTCTCCAAGAAAGAAGGTTGTGCGGGTATTGCTGTTTTTGACCCAATGTGGAATGACACAAGCAGGGAAGACTATGAGGATGACATGCTGCTCAAGGTCATCATCTTCATTGATGGCAAGCAAGTTAAGCAGTATATGACCGTACCAAGGCTCAACACCATGATTGATGGGCTACTTGGTATAATGGGAATGTAGGTTGGTGGTTCTCCCTACCATGCCCCGGTATGAGGTCTGTAGCGCTCTGCTCCCTCTACCGGGGTAGTTCTTTATTCAGGTGCAACTAGCTTCCACATGGTTGCTAGCTTCTCATCATGACAGTCAATGGATTCCTCTAGTGCCTTGTGCATCTCCTGTTGCTTAGCGTCAAAGTCCTTGGACCATGCTAGGTGAGAGTCTTGAGCCTTGATGATTTCAGCTTGGTTGTGAGTAATCAGCGTTTGGTTCTCTTCAAGCCTGTCTAGTTGGTCCTTGATATGACTACCGCTGTTATTTGTGCTCAGTGAGTTGTCAATCTTTGTTACGATTTCGCTTGTTGCCTTGGCATTGCTGTTGATGACACTCATGTATCTCCAACCCAATCCACCCACTACTAGAATTAGCAGGGCACAAACCTGTACCCAGCTTTCAAAAGCCAATGGGTCAGTGGCTACCTCCATAATCATGTCTTCTCCTTATCCCAGTCCATAGGATGAACTGTTGTTTGCTGTACCTGACCATACCCAGCCAGCATTGCTACCGTCCCTGTATTGCCCTGCATATGTTCCCTCAACAATCATGAGGTTATCAAACCAAACGTCACTGTCCCCATAGACTCCACCATTCTGAATACGCAGATACCATTCGGTAGCTCCTACTGGAATAGTGAAAGTGAACCTAAGGTTTGTGGCTGTCTGGGAAGTGTTAACCGCTTGTGGACCAATCGTCGTGACGTATGCGGCAGGACCAATCTTGTGTACTAGCTGAACACCTCTAGCGGTAGTGATATTGGTAGCCTGTGGAGTATCGATATAGCAAGTCGTTAGAAGAGTGTAGGTCTTGCCAGCAGCCAACCCTCTTGGAGAGCCTTGATTGGATAGTTCAACATATGCTGTGCCTGTTCCTGCATACCTTGAGGAAAGCCTTAGAGACTTCGTGCCGCTGACCTTCCACTTAGTAGAAGAGAATGCCTTGGCTACACCTACACCCGATGTGTGATTAGTAATACCAACTCCATTGAGGACACTTGCGCTTGCATTGGCTGTACCCAACCACGATGGAGTTAGGTCTGTATCTCCACCTGTTGTACCGTCGAAATAGTCACCAATCTTTGCTGAACCAGCTTCAAAGCAAATGTCTGTTGCCCAACCAAAGTCAGTCAACTGAGCACCATTAGCTTGAGCGCTAGGGGTATAGAGATTTAGGTTTAGGAAGCACGACACTGCATTAGCCGGAGCGACAATGTTACTTTGAACAAGCTGACCCCATGTGTTTGCCGTCAAAGTAGTTGTCAAGATGCCAGTAGAGATGCTTCCAAGGCTAACGTTGCTAGCGTCATAGAACGATGCTGACATTTGATAGCGAGTGTTTGCATAGCTTGCCCTGACATATACAGACGTTGTGTACGCAGTACCCGCAGTTACAGGTAGCCTGTCAACACTTGCATTTGTGAGGGAACCTACTGAATATAGGGAGAGCACTGCAACGTTGATACCCGCAGTACCGTTGTAATAACACTTACGACTTGAGACTCCTGCTCTACGTTGTACCGTGGCATCTAGAGAGATAACGTGTGTTGCTGGGTTATTGCTTGACCAGCCACCATTAACCGCTGTTGGACGTGTTACTAGATTGCGTCTTACCTCAACGTTGGTAGTTGTGGTTTCAAAGCTAGGGTTAGGAGCAAGGTTCTCAATGCCATTAAGCACAACGGTAGAACCTTGGTACACACGCTTTACAGGCTGTGAGCCAACCTTCATACCTAGAGCGTCATTGAGCTTTGGCATATCAGCCTACAATCACGTAGAGCTTGTTAGCGTCCCATGTTCCAAGAGCGTTGTACTGAACTTGAGTACCTGTCCACCATGGAGCAGAGAAACCTGTGTCACCCTTATCTCCCTGAATGCCTTGGATACCCTGAATGCCTTGCTCACCCTTGAAGATTGGGTCACCTAGCTTGCTGTCCAGAGCAATAGCAAAGTCCCTTAGGTCTGCACCTAGGTTTGCTTCGTCTGTATCCAATGGGTATGGCAACCCATTTAGTGTTACTCCTGTAGCCATTACAACACCTTTCTTACGCTTACGCTTGTTGGAGGAATTAGAGCAGTGGACGCAACAGCACCAGAACCTGTGGTTGCTGAGTTAATCCAGAAGGTGAACTTGTCACCCGCAGCGCAATAGTCCTCATATGTGACTGTTTCATACCAGACTCCAAGATTGGTTGTGTTCTTTGACGCAACAATGCTGGCAGCAGTGAGACCCTTGGCAATGACTAGCTGACGTGAGTATGCCGTTCCATAGCTAGACCAAGGTAGGAAGAACTCAATGTGATACACACCAGCAGAAGGGATAGTCACAACTCCTGTGCTGGCAACTGTGATTGAGTTTGTGTCGTAGGGAGTGCTTGTAAAGGCTGTGACCTGATAGAACGTACCCGTCGCAGAAACGGTAGGACCAGCAGTTGTCTTAGCAATCCTTGCCTTTGGGGCAGCAACACCAGTAGTAATAGCAGTGTTCATAGCTGCTGTTGTTGAGTATGTTGAAGGTGGAGTGTTTGTCTTAACCCATGGTGCCCATGTTGTACCGCTGTACCTTGAACGTACCCAAGTGTTGTCCCAAGTGTCAGCACCCATAACGTATTGCTTCTGGACAATCCAGTCAGCAGAGTAGTAGATAACCTCAAAGGCTGAGATTGCACCGTAGACAGCACCTGTATTCGTTACTAGGTACCCGTAGTACCACCCAGACTGAGTAACGTTGTTCATATCCATACCATTAATGAGCGTTGGTGTGTTTTGCTTACCTGACAGGTCAACACCATTCAGTCTTGCAACAACATGTAGCTGCTTGTTTACTAGCTGAGCCTTAACTCTGTCTCCCACAATGAGAGCACCTGTAAGGTTTACAGGAGTGATGTCAAGTGCAGCAGCTTCACCATCAAACCTGATACGCAAAGGGCTTGCCTGAGTAACAGTTGCCCACATTGCTTGTGGGACAACTTCTGGTGTTGGCTTGGCAAGCTGTTCAACAATCTTGTCTAGTACATCGTTCATACTACGGTCCTAATCTGAGAGCTAATAAGTCCACCTGTCTTGAGGGAATAGGACTGTGCTTGGCAGACTGCTCTCACTGTCTTGCCTAGCTTTGTGTTGGTGAAGGTCACAACGTCATTGAGTCCAAAGCCAAGCCTTGGATGACTAATGGTGAACTTCTCTGCAATCTGTCGTGCATCACTGAGCTTCCTGTCAGCAATGGCTTGAAGGTTTGCAGCATCTACATAGTCAACGTCTGTCTCTGTAAGGGTAATCCAACGTCCCCTACTGTTATAGCTGTAGTCACTTGTAGACGTATCTATTGCTGTCTTGACTACCGCCTCAACTGCACCGTCAGTCTTGCCAATCACGATGTAACGGTTAGGCACACTGAAAGGGTCATAGTTACGTGTGAAGGCAGGTAGATACATGCCGTCAGCATCATCAATAAAGTTGTATTGCACAGCCCTGTAGTCAGGAGCTACATATGGAGTAGCCATGTACCTTCCTAGACCGTCACAGTACAAGGCAAAGTAGTTACCAGCAGCAAGCAAGTCATTGACAATCTTGAGCTTGCTTGTGTTTGCATCCCACACCATGCCTGTAGCAAGAGTTGCTGTACTACCTTCTAGACCAATTGAGGTCTCACCTGTTGACTGAATGATTTCAATGACCTTGGTAATAATGTTCGTGCCAGCAGCTACACCATAGGCAACACCATAAGTGTCATCACGGAGGATGATGGTCTTATCGAACAGGTCAACATTCATGGTTACCTCTGTGTCACTGAAAGCCTGCTCAGGAACACTAGGGATGCCAGTAATCATTGGATAGGCATTGCCTTCGTAGACATGGCTGATTCGTACCCTTGACTTTAGCCAGTTGATGGACTGTGTCTGCGTAAGGGTGAAGGAAGCTGAACCACGTACCTCATTGAATACAGAGTCAGTAAAGCTACCCCCATCCTGCACACCATTGAGGGTTGTAACAATCCTGTCGCTATTATCCAAGAGTTCATACTTGAAGGACTCAGAGCGTGAGGCTTCACTCATCGTAATCAACCTCAGTGATAGTGAAGTCAATACCAGCAAGGTCAGACTTGCCTGAGTGCTTGATGCCTACCTCACCAATAGAGCCAAAGATTCTACGTCCCATTGGGTCACGGTAGACAACAGGGGCAGGAAGACTTGCTACATCTTCAAAGCTATCAAAGGTTCCTAGCTCGCTACCGTTGCCAAATCCATCAACGTCACCGGATACCTTGTACACACGGTTCTGAGACTCACCAATGAACTCAACAGGCTTGGAGCGTCCTGCAAACTGGTGCAAGACCTTCTCACGGCTAAGGCTTAGGTCAACAGCAGGGTTGCCCTTGAGCCTTGCATGAGTAGCAAATCCATTGCCACCATTGACGAAAATCCACTTATCGTTATTGGTGTACACCTCAGCCTCATCTGACTCGTTGTGAGTTGGAAGGGCTGACCAAGCAATGGCCTTGTACCAAACAAACTCATTCATTGGAGGAATGTAGTCAATTACAGTTGTTGGCTCACCATGGCTAATACCTGACAAGCGTGATGTGCTCTGTTCTGCTGCACCGTCCCACAAAGGGGTAAGCAAAGCGTCAGGAGAGTATGCACCATCAAAGTAGTCACCTACTGTGTCTGTCTTCTCAATGAGCACGTTTGATACCCAAGGTAGGCACTGGCTAACAGTGAATGCCACTGTGCCAACAGCAGCTACACCAAATACCATCTTGGTTGCAGTTGCAGGGACAGTAGTTGTTAGGTAGATGCGTTGCCATGCACTTGTAGCTGTGACAGTTGGTCCTGAGACATTTCCACCTACCCAAGCTGTGCCAGTGTGGAACCTAGCAATGATGCCAGTGGTAGGAACAACATTGTCCTTCTGAATGTATGCAGAAATGGTAATAGTTGAACCTTCCTGCACGTCAACACCCAAGCTAGGAGTTGTAGCAGTTGGAAGACCATAGAAGTATGTTCCTGCATCTGTGTATGAAGCAGACGTGTTGCAGAGTGATGCCTGCTTAGAGCCACGGATTGCTGTATTTGTGCCAGCCGTGATTCCGTTGAAGCCTGCACTTCTAAAGACATAGCCTGTAGCGCCAGTAGTAATGGTTGGGTAAGCGAACATGTTCTGACGTGCCACGTCTTCCTCAGAAGATGGAACATCAATCTTGTCTGCAATAACTGTCCAGTTGTCACCAGAGGCATCTGAACGAAGTACCTGAATGTACTCAGCATCCGTTCCTGAGCTTGGAGCAATGGATAGCTCAACGCTTGTGTAACCCATGGTGTCGTCATAGTCAGCAATGATGCTTGGCTGTGGTGGCAATGGGAATGCTGTAGTGATAGCTGCAACGCTTGAGGTTGTCTCTACAGACTCGATACCGTCGCCATCACGTACAAAGACCTTGATTACGTATGGTGTGGTGTCTAGGAGCTTGTAGGGAAGTTCATAGTTGGTTGCATAGCTTCCAACAGACCATTCACCTAGAAGGGCACCAGACCAAAGCTGCACACGGAACATGGACTGTGTGGAACCCTCAGCATCAAAGTATGTCCATGACACAGTTAGCTTGCTGTTGGTAAAGGTTGTTCCTGCTGGTGTTGTACCAATGTTAGAAGGTGCTGTAACAGTAACCAATGGCTTAGCGCTGGCCTTAAGAACTTGGGACGCAGAGAAGGCACCAAAGCCAGCGCCAGACTGACCCTTTGTTGCTACTTGGAACTCATATGTCTTGCCGTTGGTGAATGTTCCAAGACCAAACAGCAATGATGGGCTAGAAGTTGCTGAGTAGGAATGTGTCCAAGTGGAAGTACCAACCTCACGGTACTGAACGTCTGCACCTTGCTGTGCAGTTCCGTCAGAAGGGTTGTGAAGCCATGTAACCATAAGGATTTGTGTAGCTCCATCGAACACTGTTGTTCCAGTAGTCATGGTAGGAGCTAGAGGAGGAGCAAGAACACCAAGAGTGTTGGTGAGAGCGTCAGCAGCGTAAAGCGCACCAACCTTAGCCTTGAGCTTGTATTGGTGAGTTGTAGAAATGCTTGGTCCAGTGTGGGTGTATGACGTTAGAGCAGGAGTAAGTGTTGTGAGTGCAGCACCATCCCATACCCCGTTTGAAGCGTGCCATACCTCAATACCGTCTGCCCATCCAGCCCTGTTGGACCAAGAGATGATTGCGTTGGCACCAACTCGCGTAGCGCTTAATGCATTTGGAGCAGCAGGAGTGGTGTAGATATAAGTACTAGTTGGTCCTGAACCGTTACCACTTGAGTTGCTTGCATACACCTGATACTGGTAACGCTTGTTAACAGTTACGGTCTTGTCTTGGTATGCCTGTACAGCAGAACCAAGCACAGCAATCTGAATCCAACCTGAACCATCGTTACGTAGAACGTTGATGTTCTCGTATGGAGCGCTAGCGCTACCGGGAGAGGTATTGGTCCATGCAAGGTTGTTCTGTCCATCATTGATACGTGTAGCAGTGAATGCTGTAGGAGCAGCAGGGAGAGCAAAAGGACGAGCAGGGATAACAGCCTTGCCCTTAACAGTAAGGTCAACAGACTTGCTACCAAGGTTCAGGAAGTTGAGTGTAAAGCTCTTGGTCTGTCCAGCGTTGTACACCAATGCCTGCGTCAAGTTGATGGTCTTAACGAGCATCTGACCAATACCAGATACGTTGATATTGCTCTGTGAAGAGTCAGCGAACCAATCACCCTTCCATTCAAGCTTGTTGCTTGAGTCAGACAGTGACTTATCACGCTGAATGTATACGTTGATAGGGACAGTAACGCTAGCAGTTGCACTTGTGACAACTCCGTAGCTTCCTACCTCATAACCAATTACGTACCCGTCCTTCTTAGTACCCCAAGTAATGCTCACTTAACACCTGCCTTGTTTTGACGAGCAAGCATAGAACCGAACTGGTCCCAAAGGTCTTGCTCTTGACTATTTGCTGGCTGGAACTCAAGTCCATTGATGACATATACAGTTCCGCCAGCACGCACTGTGTCAAAAGCTAGGGAGTTCTCAAAGTCTCCTGTTAGTCCATTGGCTAGCCTTGCCATGGATTGAGTAGCTAGGGAAGCTGACTTATCGATACCGTTGGAAAGTCCCTTGACCATGTAATGACCCATCTCAGCCATGACAGTTGAAGGGCTATGGATACCTAGAGCATTCTTGATGAAGTCAATAACGTTGTTGACCCAACCTTCAATCTTGCCCTTAATCCAGTTGTAGCCATCTGAGATACCGCGCCACAATCCCTCTACAACATTGCCACCAGCAGACTTGAGCCAACCAATAGCACCATCGAACCAACCCTTAATCTTGTTGGGGATGTCACGGAAGAAGTCCATAATCTTTCCCCAGTTGTTAATGATGAGTCCATAAGGGCTGTAGTTCCATACCGTCTTGATTACGTTCCATACTTGGTTGAGGAAGCCCTTAACAGCTTCGTAGCCAGCAGAGAATGCTGAACTAACCTTTGCCCATGTAGCCTTAACCCATGTGCTTACGTTAGCCCATGCCTCACCAATGAACTTGGTAAAGCCTGCCCAAATAGCCTTGCCTGTTTCAGTCTGTGTGAAGAAGTAGACGAGTCCAGCGACAAGAGCAGCAATGGCAATGACGACTAGAGCAATAGGGTTGGCTGACATGATGAGGTTGAATGCAGCTTGTACGGCTGTTGCAGCAGTTGTGATGACTGTCCATGCTGCAAGTGCTCCCTGCCACAAGATGAAGGCTCCTACAAGGATGCCTACAGTGATAGCAAGTGCTCCTAGCCAGTCCTTGTTGTTAACAATCCATGTGCCAAAGCCAATGAACGCAGGAACAACAGTGCCAGTAATATATGTACCAAAGCCTTGAAGGGCAGGCATGATGTTGGCTGTAATCCAATCACCAAAGCCCTTGATTGCTGGCATTCCATCCTTGAGGAACCATGCAGCAAGACCTAGCAATGCTGGCATTACGTTTGCAAGGATTCCCTCAGACACGTTGCCAATCGAGTTGCTAATCTTCTTCCACATTCCCTCTGTGGTCTTACCAGCAGCTACAGAGCTTCCTGCTACCTGTCCATTAACAGCCTTGAGGATGATTGCCTGAGCACCAGCCATATCTCCCTTAGCTTGGAGAGCCTTAATCTGTGCCTTCTCACCATCTGTGAATGAGACACCTACCTTGGCAAGAGCAGTCATACCCTTTGTAGGGTTGTCCAGTGCCTTACCCATCATGTTAGAAGCACCAGCCATATTGGCACCCTCAAGAGAACCCTTGTTCATCCATACAGCAAGGTCAGCAGCGCTCTTGGTTGCCTTGTCGAAGTTGGCACCCTTAATGTTCTTGAAGGTAAGTAGTACGTTCTGTCCTTCTGTGACAGTCTCAGCTTCCATACCCGTTAGCTTTTCGAACTTGTCAGCGTATGCAGATACCTGTCCAGCACTCCTACCAGCAGCACCACCAGTTGCCTTGATAACAGCCGCTGTGTTGGCTCCTAGACGCTCTGTACGCATCATGTCCTTGACAGTGCTACCTGCCCATAGACCAATGCCAGCAGCTAGAGCTGCACCACCAACCATTAGACCCTTAGTCATGGAACCAAGAGCGCTCATGCCTTGCTTGAACTTCTTAGTGTCTGCAAGTACAGAGACGGTAATTGTCTGTCCAGCCATCTTGGCTCCTTCCTTGATTAGTCCCTACCCTGTGAACGAGAAACACAGGGTAGGAAGTCTTGTTACTTCTTGTGTGCCTTATTGTAGGCAACCACAATCTCGTTTCGTTGGTTCTGGGTTAAGTCCCAATACTCTGTAGGTGACATTCCAATGATTGCCACGAACGTAGCTAGGTCTTTGTCCCTAGAGTCACTTGCTTTTCGAAGACTCCTGTACGGCAGTCTGGAAATCCACAACGATAGTGCTTAGCTCCTCAGCTTCCATGTCTAGAACGTCTGTGAACTTGAGCTTGTTGTCTTCCCTGCGCATAATCACGTAAGCCATGCCTGCAAGCTGCATAGCCTTAGGCTCATCTTCGTCTTCCCACTTGCCAGCGGAAATACCGCTTAGCTCTTCAACCTTGGCAATCTCGCCAATAGTTAGATTCTTCATTTCTCGTTTCCTTACTTTAGGTCATTCTTCTTGAGGATGTCCCCAATACCATCGTTCAGAGCATTGAAGATAGAGTTTTGCTCACTCTGCAATGCTTGTGTGATGAATGGTTGTGCCTCGATGTTGTGCTGAGGCCATCCGTAATGGATGACTCCTGCATACGGTGCCCTTGCTCCACCAGCACGCACAACGGCTTTTGTCTTTCCTCTACCAGCCCTGACAGTCCCTGCAAGAGTTCCTGTGATGCTTGGAGGTGTAGAAGCCCTAACTACAATCATGCCGATAGCGTGCATGAGGTCTTTCATATCTTCTGAGTCAGCACCAGCCTTGGAGAGAGCACGCATTGATTGGCCTAAACCTTCAATGCGTACCCTTGAGTCTCCACTGCCAATGTTGATTGCGTCAGCCATTATCAGGCAGTTACCTTAGTAACTTCTCCAATAACCTTCCATTCGAAATCAAATTCGAATACGTCTTCACCAGCGTCTCCACCAATGGCAGGCTTAACACCAATCTTGACTGTTCCCTCATAGTGAGGTTCCAATACAGATGGAGTTGCGTTGCCGTGTAGTGCGACTGTGAAAGGTACCTCTGTACCTGTTGAGTCCCAAACCATTGTCCAGAAGCTAGAAGCGTCTGTGTCCTGTGCAGCAGAGCCAGTCATGGTCCATTCATAGGAACCACCAGCAGCAGCGTCAGCAAAGGTAACAAACTTGCTGTCAGAAGCAGCCTGCTCAAGCTTTAGGGACTTCACATGGTCTGTGTAAGCTTCGCCATCAAACTCAATGGTTAGCTTGTTGCCCTTGATTCGTGCCATGTCTTAAATCCTTACGTTGTTGTAAATCTTGAGGTCAACTGCAACATACGTAGCGTTGTTGGCAGCCAAGGCATAAGGCTTGGACACCTCTTCAACGCTGTACTTGCTATTAACCAAAGCCACAATGGAATCCTCTAGAAGGTCGTAGAGCTTTTCCGTGCTCACGTCATTAGCTCCTGTAGGAGTTACTAGAGTGATGTCCCATCGTGACTTGAACTCACCAAATGAGCCTCCTTGTGAGAGGAATGGTGAACCTGCTTGCACTACTGCCAAAGGTGGAGTGATGCGTTCAGGGAGGTATGGGAATGCAGTAAGTCCTGCATCCTTAAGTACCGTTGCAATAGCCGTGCTGACTGTCATGAGTTCGCTCATGCAATACCCCATCCGACATAACGTCTTAGGAGAGGGTATGCACCAACCATTGGGTCTCTAGCAATGCGGATTGCACTACCGTCCAAGGTTGTGAACTGTGCCACACCATTAGGAGCACTCCTACGGTGGAAGAGTTCAGAGCCAACTTCTGTAGTTGCTCGAATGAGGATTGCGTCAGGCACAGCATGAATACCTACGTAGATTGTGATTAGCTCAAGTGCCTCAGCCCAGCAGGCTTGAACAAATGTGTCGTCACCATCACCAGCAGAAACATAGGTCTTCAAGCCAACCCAGCCATCAATTAGCTCTGGGTTGTAACTTGCTAGTGCCTCTGCTAGCTCTGCGTAGGTAATCATTGCTGTACCGTCAAATCACGCAACAGGCTTAACAGGAACAACAGCAGAAGGCATCTCATCTGCAACAGCAGCGTATGTATATACAGAGAAGTCCTTGCTCAAGTTGATGATGTTCTCATCCTGCAAGCGCACGATTGGGCTTGTGTAGAAGCGAATAGCGTTGGAGTTAACGAACGCAGATTCGTTAGCAGCAAGACCAGCATCTAGAACAACCTTGACATTGGCGATGTTTCCACCAAGACCCTTAACGTCGATAGAACCAACGTTGTTAGAGCCATTGCCAGCAACTAGCATGACTGGACGACCGTCTGCACCCTGCAACTTGGCAAGGGTCTTGAAGGAAGCCTTGTCAGCAACTAGGCAATCCATTGGAAGGCCAAGAGCATCAAACTTCACAGCAGCTTCAATGATTGCGTCAAGCCAACCGTTGTAACCAGCAGCAGCAGAAACGTCTACCTTGTTAAGGGCAACGAGCTGAGCAGCATGGAGAGCCTTGTAGTCTGCACGAAGCACACCATTAAGAACCTGACCAACCTTGATGGCCTGTGCACGAAGGCTAAAGTCAAGGATGTTCGTAGCTGAACGCTCGATTTCCTGACGTGTTAGCTGTGTGTATCCACCATAGGTAGCAATAGCAGCAGTCTTGGTCTCAACCTGAATCTTACCGAAAGTAAGGTCATCACCTTCCGCAGCCTGCTTTGCAAAAGCAGAAGTGTCAGACTTTAGCTGACCATACTCAATGAAGTTACCCTCATTTGGAAGACTTGCAGAACCGAATACTCCACGGAGTACGGATGCACCTTCAACTAGACGGGTAAGGTCTCCTACCCATGCGTTCTTGACAATAGCGTCAGCAGAGGTTCCACCAGTGTATGCGCGTTCCTCACCAGCTACGATTGCCTTTAGGACAGTACCGGCAGAACGAGTGTCTACAACTGGTGCTGCTTCAACAATAGAGAGAGTAGATACCTTGCGCTCTAGAGCTTCAACGGACTCTCTCATTTCTTCGATTGCAACGTTATCCACGTCAATCTCCTTGTTTTCAATTGGAGCTACGTCCTGTGCATTACGCACTTCCTCAACCTTGGCTCCCTCATAGGCTGGGATTGGAACGATTGATACCTCTCGTACGTCAATCTTGGTTCGTACGATGGTTCCGTTCTTGTCTTCGTTCTCTTCCATTGGCATGAAGCCAATAGAGAAACGGTCAAGAACTCCATCCTTGAGCAACGTATAAACTTCGTTGCCTCTGGAAGTCTCACTAATCTTGGCTGTAATGGACCAGCCTGCATCCGTGTCCTTGGAATCAATGACCCTACCGATTGGTTCGTCATGTCCATAGAACAGCTTGATATTGTCCCTTGGCATTACTGCGTTAGGAGCAATCATTTCCTTGTACCCGCCAACATCAACAGGGTCATTGAAAGGAACAGCGATGCCCCTGACAATCCTGTCTTCTGTGGCAGTCTCAGCACGTAGCTCAAATTGACGTGTCAGCATTTGCATCCTTAGGTTGTGCTACAGGCTCTGGCTTTGGAGTATCCAATGGCTCATAGCCTTCAATTTCCCTGACTTCATTTACTGTCAGGAAGCCAGCACTAATAGCTGACTGGTAACTTGCGTAACGTGCTGTTGTGTCTGCACGTAGCAAAGCTTCAATGTTGAACTTCGCTGTCTGGCTACCCGGCAGCAAACTGGATAGCGCGTCCTCAATCTCAATCAGGTACTGCATGAGAGAGAACTCAATGAACTGCTTACGTTCGTCAGACATGTTTGCATAGGTCATGCTGTTGCCTTCAACGGTGGCAAGCATCATGCGTAGGGGAATACCGAACAAGCGAGCAATGCCCGTTACGTTGAAGTTCTGGTTCTCAATGAACTGTGCGTCAGAAGGATTCAAGTAGACAGGTGTGTAGGTTGCTGCGTTGTCCAGAACAGCAACACCATTCTTCATACCCGCAGTTGCATTCCAAGCATCCTTGATTCCCTTGGCATCCTCAGGTACAAGAGGTTCCTTGACGGAGAGGTAGCCATTAGGAACACCACTTGTCTCAAACCAGTTGGTTGCATAGTCGCGTGTATCGATGGTTCCACGTAGCTCAGACTGAGCAGCTTGGATTGGACCAAGACCCTTTACGTTGCCGGGAACACGAAGAAGCTTAAGGTGCTTGATTTCAGAAGGGCTGTAGCTCTTTCCCATGTAGTTGTATGAGATGGCCTTACCAGCAAGGTTGACATCAATGCTTACGTCTAGAGGATTGAAGCACTCTAGGTTTGTTACACGACTTTGGTTGTCACGGGTGATGAGCCAGTAAGCGTTGCCGTTCAATGCCAATGACACTACGGTCTGCTCAATGAAAGCGGAACGAGTGTCATTAATATCAGGACGCTTGATGAAGTAAGGAGCATCTACCTGCTTGCCTGCGCGGTACACATCGATACCTAGCTGCTTGGCAGCAATTGAGTAGACAGAGACAGCCCTATAGACAGCAGAAAGCCCTAGAGCATCCCCTGTGGAAACGGAGCGAGGTGAAATGCTCCTTGAAGGGATGTCTAGGGCTGTTGAGGGGTCACTAAGAGGGGTTACCTCTGAACGTACTTCCATAACTGTAGGTTCACCGTAAAAGAACCTGTTCCATAGATTAGCCATTGATTACATTATATCGGTAGGCTTCTATTTAGTGAATCGTAGTCTTCTGTTCCTTGACTGTCTCAACTGCATACACGGAAAGCATTGTTGCCATGACTGAATCGATTACTACTCCACTGTCTGCCCTGCTGATTCTGTAGTTATCTCCTACGTTCTTGCGTACCGTTCTAGGAATCTGCATGGTGAGCAATGGGTCATTACCATGACGTAGCTTCTTCTGTTGCAACTTGGCATACAGCACTGAGCTACCGTTGATTACATCACCTTGACCCATGAGCTTTACTTGCATACCCCTGCGCTTTAGCTCTTCACTCAATGGCTTGAGCCTGTAGCTGTCCATTACGAAGACGCTGGCGTGCTTGTGGAGCAACCTACATACTTTCGCTAGAAGCTCGTCTGAGGGGTTAGGGATACTAGCTACTACCTCTGTGTAAATGAGACCGTCAGATTTAATGGCTCTTGCGATTGTGGCAAAGCGTCTGTCTGGGTCAACGTCAATTGCCATGACTGACTTACCTTCTGGGTATGCTTCATCGATGCCCCTCGAATTACGCATCCACATCTCACCAGTGATGAAGCTAGCTTGTGCAGCAACAAACCTGTTGAGTCGATAGCGCAAAGCATCTTGCTCTGGCATTGACCTTACGTCTTGGATTACGTTTGCAATTGATACACGTCCAGCAGCCATAGCAGGATTAGCTGCACACAAGAACTCAGCTAGCTCTTCATCTGTCTCTGGCACTCTTGCCTCTGGTGACTCCCAGCAGAAGAACCCAAAGCCTTCTACCTCTCCTGTCATGGCCTTGTTGCCAAGGTCGTAGAGATGCTTGAGAAGCTCGCTAGTCTCGTCTCCTGCTGTGGTGATACCAACAACAATGCAGTCATCGCGTCCACCTGTACCGTTGACAAGAGCTGTCCATAGCTCCATCTTCAAAAGGTGAACTTCGTCAATGATGCCTAGGTCAATAGGTAGACCTTGAAGTGCTGCACCCTTTGCAGCCTTCATCTCATACCTACCGCCTTGCTTTGTACGCAAGCCTCTTGTATCTGTAAGAGCCTCAAAGCGCTTGACCAATGCAGGGTTAAGGTCTACTGCTGTCTTGGTGCGCTGGTAAACAATACGTGCTTGCTCAGCACTGCTAGCAATACCAATGACTAGAGCGTAAGGGTTGCTCAATAGTCTCCACAGTCCAAGAGCAGCAGCAATCTCTGTCTTGCCGTTCTGTCTTCCCATGCTGATTACAACTTGACGGTAGCGAAGCTTGCCGTCTGATAGTTCAGTGATGCGTCTGAGGATGTCTACTTGCCAAGCATCAAGCTCAAAGCCAAATGCGTTGAGCCAGATGAACTGCATTGCTGGAAGGTGCTTGTCTACAGCAGCTTTGAAGTCTTCCTCTAGTGGTTCAGTGCGAATCATTACACGTCAAGCAACCCCTCTAGCTCATCCTTGCTACCGCTTGAACTAGGGGCACGCTTGAGAAGCGAACGGTAAGCCAAACCGAACGCGCTAATAATTGGACCTTGAATACCGTTGTTGTCTAGCTCCTCAGCCATCAAATAGAGGCTTGTAAGAGCAGGCCCATCTTCTACACTCAACCACTTGCAAGAGTCCTCAAACTCCTGCACCGTGGCTACAAAACTTCTAGCCATAATTAGTTGTCCTTTCAAACATTTTCAGCCGATTGCATCAAAATACAATCTGGGGGCGGGGTGTCCGTACACCCATCAGAAAACTCACTGTCTTTAAATGTAAGCGTCTTGGAGTCTTCATCCCATATGTACAGTTGTGACGTACCCATGCCTACGTTATAGATAAAGCCAATGGTCATTGCTTGTACCATCCATTAGCCTTACGATTGGCAAAGCTACATGCTCTACATAGAACACCCTTCTTGCTCTTGACTACACCACACTCAAGGCATGTGTGTACCTTGCGTGTAGACACACTCTTCTGCCATGTGTGTTGCTTACGTCTTACCTTGCGTGGTCTATCCAATGGCTTAGGTTCTACCCATGTCACTGTTACAGGGAAGATATGTGTAGGTGTGTATGTACGTGGTTGTCCCAAACGATAGTTGAGAATCTTGGTCTTAGCTTCTTCTAGACCATCACCTTTGCGTCCCATCGTTGAGTACCCTGTTTCCTTCCTTGTGTGCGTGTGACTGTGCTTCCTTGACTCTTGCCAAGGCTTGCTCTAGACGCTCTAGTGCCTTTACGTCTTCATATAGCGCATATGTGCTCTCTGCATAGCTCATAGCCGTACCCCTGCCAATAGCAATGGGTGTAGCCATAGAGTGCGTTCGTACATCTTGTCTTGCTTCATACCGTTGCATTTCACACAAGCTGCTAGAAGGTTGGACATCTCGTCCTTACCTCCTGCTGCCTTGGGCACGATATGGTCAGCAGTCGCGTCAGCACCTTCAAGGTGCTTGCCACAATAGGCACACACCCAACCATCTCTGTTCAGGCAGGCAAGACGCAGTGCGTCCCATACCTTTCCTGTGCTACTTAGCTTTGACATATTGCTATTATGACAGGAGGGTTAGGTTTGGTGAATCAAGCTTCTAGCTATGCTGGCTTCATCACTATCTTTACCTAGGAAGCTCTAGCAGGTTCTAGGGGTACATCTGACTACCCCCGACACACACAAGCGCTTACAGATAACTTGCTGTGCCTGCGGCAATGCTCCTGCGGAGCATGATTCTTGGTCTATTCATCCATGAAGACTCTCTCAAAACACATGTGTTATACTTGGGGGGTAAGGGGGGTTCCAAGTACAAGAGGTTGGTTGAGCATGTGTCTAACAAACAAGAACAACAACATCCCTTGGATAGAAGATAGATAGAACGTTATGACTCGAACGAAGAGAGAGTCATTGTGAGCTTCGAAGAAGCGAACACTACTTTACAAGTAGTTAACATAAACGATGGTATGATTGACTTAACGAGAGGAAATCATGAATCAGCAGGAGTTTGAAGTATCAATCAAGGATTACCTTGGCATTGAAGGCAAGGTAGCTAGCAAGGTTCCATACCGTCTAGGTTCTGGAGAGTCAACTGATATCAACCAAGACACGGTAGACCTAGTCTTCATGCTTAAGGAACAGGGCATGATGCAGAAGGACATTGCAGAAGAGATGTGGGTTAGCTCTGCAACAGTTTCAAAGATTGTCAACGAGAGGTGTTCAGCATGAACGAAGAACTAGAGCAGATGTTGGCTCGTATTGATGCCAAGTTCGAAAGGCTAGACGCAAGACTTGCCAAGCTAGAAGGCAAGGTACAGGGATTTGACCTAATCCTTGCAGTAGAGAGGTACCTAGCATGAAGATGTTCAA
>Ga0302285_10000662_pt1 | contig 18719 bp, 12 predicted proteins | sample III_Fen_E2_2_FD_200455 | JGI IMG/M metagenome (GOLD analysis project Ga0302285, IMG submission 200455) | Peat permafrost microbial communities from Stordalen Mire near Abisko, Sweden - III_Fen_E2_2 | ecosystem: Environmental > Terrestrial > Soil > Wetlands > Permafrost | place: Sweden: Abisko... | reverse complement strand
TTCATCTTGAGCACGAAAACTTTATCTACATTTTCCTCAATAAAAAATTCATATTTTCATAATAATTGAAAATCGAAATGTCTAACTTTAGCTCGCAAATCGATTCACTTATGATATATAATAGCTGACAAACCTACAATCTTTGAACTCGCTCGTTGGATATTTTCTTCTACTCTGATATTCAGTTTAGTATGATATTAAGTGTGTTCTCAATCCAAAAAGAATCTCTCTCCAAATCTTTCATAAAGTAGATGAAAAAAACTCAGTCTTTTGGGAATTAATTAAAAAGTAGAAAACATATGGCTTTAATCATCAACTATTATACTTGGGATCAATTCAAAGTTTTCAATGCCTTTTTACTCATCCTGATTGTTTTTCACTGCCTTGGTAGGTTAGATGGAAGAATTTGTTAACTGAATATCTCTTGACAACCGTTCTCTATCTAGGAATTCCAAAGAAAGGAAAAACACCGATTTATTATTATCTTTTTATTAATTTTTTAGTTCCTTATTCTTTTTCAATGATATTTTATGAGAAAAATTGAAATCTATTCCTAGGAGACTAACCTACTTAAATTGCTCTTCTAAGCCTGAAGGATTTTCATAATAAACAACTCAAATCCTTTAAAAAATGTTAATTTGTTCTCTGGATTTATGTGTAAAAAATTCTGCTGATTTATGTTTGCTGATGCTATCGTTTTTCCAAAGAAAGTTAATGAAAAATACAATTCATTCGTTAACACAGAAGGTAAGACATGTCGCTTTAATAGCATTGAGGTTTACAAATAAATAAAAAGTTCTTTTTGATGATTTAAGTAAATGTTCCCTCCAATAATACAATTATTTAAATTGATTTTTGATTTCTTTTTATGAAGGTTTCTCCACTAACCTTATTTCCAGATGAACAGGAGTTTGTTTGCAAATTTCATCTTTTAACTTAAATAACCCTAGACACTCTTTTGAATCTCACAAAACTTTGAATCTCATGCTGACTGTATTGAAAAAATAATTCAAAGTCAATAGCAAGTTTTTCATCAAAACAAAGCGAGTTTTTGCATTTCTAATACCAATTCTTAACCAGCTGAATTGTTCAATTCAATCATAAAATTTATAATTTTAGAACAACTAAACACTCCTCAACTTATTCACTCTTAATAGCTCATTTTTCTTATTGTTATTCTTCATAAAAATGAACCAATAACTCCAAAAATAATATCAAGAAAAATAAGTAAATAATTAAAAAAAGTATCTCATTCTAATACTGAACACCTCAAATCATAAACAGATTTGTAGTGCATAAAATTCCATAATAATTCATCAGAGTGGAAACTAGGAATTCATGACTATTTTTTTTTGAATCCTTTGCTCTCTTAATGATGCCACTAGTTTTGATGCCAAAAACATATTTTAGCAAAATCCATAAAATGAAAGAAAGAGGAATTTTTCAGAATTGCAATAATTTCTGAGATTCTGTCAACCAATATGCTGTGGCCCGAACTTTAATCTAATTCTATGGTTCTTAATCTTTTCCTAAAGCTAATGGTTTCTTAATAGCCCCCCTCATTTTTGTTTAATCTTTGAAATCAAGACCGAGATGCGCTTACTCTTTAATTAAAATTTTCATGTTACCAGTACAGAGTGTATCCCCCTATTTTTTCGAGATTAATCTCACAAATATTAACAATTTTTAATAAGGTCAGGTTGTAAGTTTAATAATAATAATAAAAAAGCAGACTTGTAAGTGAAAATCAAAATTGCACATTTAGCTATCTGATGTTGTAAATTTTGATTGAATTATTAGGAAACAGATAGACAAATATCATGCGTTTTAAATCTTTTTTAGGAGAATTTTTATTAGCGATTTTCAATAGAAAAATCCTTATCCCTTTTTGTAGATTTAAATCACAAAAATATATCTAAATATTGTAAGAAAAAAAATGGGAATAGTCCGCTATTTCTTGCTAACTTGTATTTCCAAATAATTTGGTAGTTATTGTTTATGTTTACATGATTTTACAACTGAATCTACTTTTCTGAAGTGATTAAGATTTAAATGATTTCTAAACAAATCTAACTACTTTTTCATAAGAATATTCATCCAAAAAGATTAATATTTAAGTTTTTCTTGTTAATGAAGTTAAATTAAATTATTCTATGTGCCAAAATCTATAAAATAGATGTTTTAATATTCAGATTCTATTACAAAATAATTGTCTATCCTTTTTGTAATGAAATGACGTAGTATCAAAGAGGCAAATGAGGGTGGCGATTGCGATTCTTCGATTCCAGAGGATTAATTGCATCAAAAGGAGTTCTCTCTTTGGATTGTGTAAAATTTTCGCTGAACCAAAGAAAAAAAGTAATTAGAAACCAAAAATCATTTCATTACCAATTATTCATCATGGAAAAAACCTAACAGACTTTCGGAAAATACCGTTTAGGCAAAACTCTCGGCAAGGGCTATCAAGCTAAGGTAAGTTCTCATTTGTTTTTCATGTGAATTCTAACAGAATTTGGGATTCATTTTCTTGCAGGTGAAAGTATGCTACTCCCCTGATGACAAAGTTTATGCAGTCAAGATCTTTAAGCGGACACATTCAGAGGAGAAAAATTAAAAGGCTTTAGTACAAGAAGCAGGTCATCTCGCCCAGCTGAAATAAGAGAACTTAGTGAATCTCATCGAGATCCTCAAGCGAGATGTCTACGTGAAGAAAAACGGGGAGACTTACTACACAGTGGGGATTGTGCTGGAATATTGCACAAAGGGTGAATTATTTGATTATCTTCTTCACTCTGGCAGATTCACTGAAGAATAGTCTCGCTTCTATTTCCGCTAGCTCGTGAAAGGCCTCCAATACCTTCACTTGAACAATGTATGCCACCGGGATCTGAAGCCAGAGAATATTCTTCTGGATGAAAACTACAATCTCAAAATTGCAGATTTTGGGTTTTCTGCCCATCTGGATGGGAAAGATGGCTCTGGATTCCTTAAATCTAGTCTTGGAACTGAAGGATACATGGCACCGGAAATCAACGAGAAGAAACCTTACCTTGGATCAGGTGTTGATCTCTTTTCTGCAGGGGTTATCCTTTTCATCATGTACACTGGGCACCCACCTTTCCATAAGGCAGTTGAATCAGATCCATACTATAAATTACTTATAACAGATAGAAATTCAACTTTCTGGGAGGCTCACTTGCGCAATAAAGAAAAGAACTTCTTCTCTAATGATTTTATTAACCTTCTGAATTCTATCCTAGCGTATGACCCTCAGAATAGAATTGATCTTGCAGAACTTGTGAATCACCCTTGGCTGAAAAACGGCAAATGCTCCTCGCATTCAGACATCAAAACTGCATTCTCGCAACGTCAAAAAGCTGTCGTATAGAAAATGGAAGAAGAGAAAAAAAAGCAAAAGGAATAGAAACTCAAAGAGCAAGAACCACCTGCTACAGAAGAAACTGGTGATGGATAGAACGCCGACAAACGTAAAATGGATTATTTTCAAGAAAAAAAACCCTTCATATCTCTTAATATTTGTTTGTTTTGTTAACAGCAAATCCTCTCGGAAATAACATAATTTTCGCAGGAAAGAATAAGTTCAGATCTGACTCAGGTGAAGGTCCTGAAGCTGAGTTACTCTCAGAGTAATATAACTTGACAGCTTAGCGAAAGTTAGCCAGCTATGATGAAGAAGCTGATTTCAAGCAAAATGATATTTTCCTGAGCACTTCACCTGATCTAATTCTGCTCACACTTCTGCAGCACTAGAACTAATATTGCTAGAAATTAACTCTTTCACCTACTGACTACAAAATTAAATGTGCTCTCACTGACCAAGATGGGTAGCCAGTACAATTTACCATTGAAATCAAGTTCAATGAAGCTTCTTCGGTATCAGTGTTAACTTTTATTAAAAAAGAAGGTGCTTTCTTGGATTATCAATAGCAGATTTAGAACATTCACAAGTTCTTCGCAGCATGATACTATGCTTTCAGTCTCTCTTTATTGTGTTGTTGTTAAGCATTGACTTTTTGATTTTACTTTAGTAATATTTTATCCATGTTTTTATGTCTTTTTTTGTAAATCTATCAATTTAACTTTGAGCGGGAGAACATCACTCGCAATTCAATAAATCTATCTGTCAAAGTACGATAAGTTAATAAAGAAACTTGCCAAAAAATATTTGTGAAAAGAAACACCAGAAACACTTACCATGCTACAAAAAGGACGCAGCCCTCGTGTGAAGATATTTTCAAAATCATTTCAGATCAAGAACTGTGAAAAGTTGATTAATTGCTACGGTCGAGCAGACAATTCGAAACTTGGTCAAGGCGGGTTTGGATAGATCTTTCGGATTGTTGACAAAAAAAGTAGCAAGCAGGATGCATTTAAGTGTCTCAAAAAAGTTAGTTAAGGTGATAGAACGCAGGCTATTTCTGAAATAAACGCACTTAAATCCCTCTCGCATCCAAATATTCTCAAATTCTATGAATACTTTGAAAGTGAAACATCCCTCTTCATCGTGATTGAATTTGTCGATGGAGTCGATCTCATAGATTTTATTCAATCTGGAGATACAATTTCTGAGAAAACTGCGGCAACAATCATGCGGCAGTTATTGTAGGCACTAGCGTATACTCATGAGAAACAATTCGTTCATAGGGATATAAAATGTGAGAATATTATGATAACGAGGTTGAAAGATATGAAGACGCCAAGAGATTCGCTTGAAAAAAATAATGAGCTGAAATCAAATAATAAAGAAGGTATTTCTGCTAATTCAAGTGATATTCTCTAAACACCTTAGAAATAGACTGATAATGAACAAACTGAGAAACATGGAGAAACTAACAACCAAGAAAATAGTGCAGAAAGTTCTAACCACAAAAAAAAACAGAATACCGAGCATCATAAACAACCTGAAAGTGAAAACATCGAAGTCAAACTTATTGACTGGGGGTTTGCATATAATCTAGGGTTGCAGAAAAAGGAATTTATTGAAAGCAAACAGTTATTAGGAACATACTCGTATATTTCTCCTGAGCAGATCAAACTCGAGCCGTACAATGAGAAATGTGATATCTGGTCTGCAGGTGTAGTGATGTATTGCATTTTAACGAAATGTTTCCCATTTTCAAGTGATCTAAAATTCTCTGAGAGACTGTTGCATTATTAATAAGGGCAATAAACAGCATCATCACAATCGTCCAATCAAAGTGACGTTGAACATAGTAGTGAAACAGAAAAAAGTGGACATATTAATGAGGGGTCTCATGAGGCTAAATTAGATTAGCAAAAGTAGTAATTGGCCCAAAAACAAGAAATACCTATTTCGTTGCTGGAAGCTAAAAAGAGATTTAAAAAGGAATAGCAATAAGATCTCTTCAATATTATCTTACGTAAGGAATATTATGTTTAGGTACTTTTATTAGAAAACAAATAATTTTTGTTGATATTCAGATTCGGAGCCGAAGTATGATGAAAGCGTGCAGAGTCCAGAAGCAATCGATTTGTTGAAGAGAATGCTAACGAAAAACTAGAGTGCTAGAGCTACTGCGATGGAGTGTCTTAGTCACCCTTGGTTTAATAAAAGTGAGTTTCACTATGTGGATCTCGAAAAAGTCAAAGCGAATTTGAAGAAAATGACAAAATTTACTTATCAAAATGAATTTCAACTTGCAGTTTGGACTTACATATCCTCACATTTGGTGGAGAATCGAGAGAAAAAGGAACTGGAGGAGATCTTCAAGCGTATCGATAAGGACAACAATGGAGTTTTGAGTAAGGAAGAAATCAAATAAGCTTTAGAAGAATCGGAATTATCAGCGGATGACAACGATGTGGATTCGTTGTTTGAAGCAATCGACACAGACAAAAGTGGATTCATCGACTACAGTGAATTCTTAGCCAGCACAATCGATTAGAATCTCTTAGCTGAAAAAGAACATATGCAACGAGTATTTTCGTTGATAGATTTAGATAAAAATGGAACTATTTCTTTGATCGAACTCAAGAATATCCTAGGATCTCATGATTAGAGAATGAAACCAGAATTTTAGAGTATTTTCGAAGACATATTTGCATAAATTGATGTTAATCATGATGGGGAGATTTCGTTTGAAGAATTCGAGCATCTCATTTTGTCATCAGGGGAAACTGAAACTGTTGTGGACTCCTAATGAATGTTATTAGTTAATAAGTTGTGCATTACTGCTTGAAGAGTAATTATAAAGTCGAAAAATATTATATTCTCTTGTTTTTGTTCTGTTTTTAGTTAACCGTTGGCTGTGAATTAAGGAATTTTAAGCATATCTCTTTTTGTATTTATGTCCATCAGGCATATGTTTATGTGATCCAGGCAAGTAAAAAAAGCTGGGAATAATTCATGCGATTTGATTGGGTTTTGGATTGATTTCCTTTGGGAAGAAAGAAAGGAAATAAAAAAGTGCAACTCAAGACAGTTTTTTTGTGAAAGATAAATTAAAGGAATTTTAGAGGTTTGTTTAGTTTGGAGACGATATGGTGAACTACGAGGAGTTGATAGATTATTGTCTGGAGATTATTCGGACATTCAATCCTGTGATTATGACTGTTGACTCTCATTCAGAAGAATTTGTCACCAAGTATCGTCGTAAATTGGAAGATACTGAAGCTGTTTTCGTGAAACAAGTCTTCTACGGGACGTTCAGATATGAGGAATTTCTTAAGGTGCTCACTGACTCTTTGTTCGCGAATTTCTCAAGTTCAACGAATCGAAACGATGTCACGCTCTATGCAGTCTTTGGATATCTCATTTGCTTTAGATTAGATGAATTGCCTTTCCCTGAATTCCGTAAGATGGTGCTGTCATAAGATGCTGTGAAGATGAATGTATTCCTGCAGTTTCTGTTTGACATAGAGAAAGTCAACAAGCACTTGAGGCCGGGATGGATAGATATTTACGATCCCGCATACATAGATAATCAAATAATAACATAGAATTTACAAGAGAGATTGCCCCTCGTAGCAGATCTGCTAGCTTAGCTATCACAGAAAGCTACAGGGAAGAAAAGTGATCTTGTCAATGCATTAGAGCAATCTCAAGTGGCAACTGATAAGACAGAACAAAAAGAAGTGAAAAAATATGAACCCACAGTTCCTCAACCCTTCAAGCTCACCAAACCCAAGCCCAAATAAATCCCTGAACCGATTAAAATTCCTAAGATTGTCAGAGCAAATCCTGTGCCTGCTACGACATTCAATAATGGGCTTGCGGAGAAAGCAGAATTAGCAAAGCAGAGGAAAGAAATAATAAGAAAATAGGTAAACGAAAAATTTGAAAACAAGAAATAACTTTTTCAAACGATATGAAAGGTTATTTCGATTTGGATGATACTTGTAGAAGTATATTGTATTTTTGATTCTATTCTCTTCTTTTAACAGGCATAAGCTGAGCAAGAAGCAGCAGAGAAATTTAAATTTGAGCTTGAAAAGAGGCCTTTGAAATTAGATAAAATCACCAAGGAAGTAGAAGAAACTCGCTAAAAAGAATTACAGTTTGATAATAACTATTACAGGCCTCCACCGAATTTTGAGGAAGCAGCTGAAATCAGACTGAATGTCGCTGCAATATTGCGTGAAGATAAGTAACTCTAGAAGAAGTAACTCGAAGAGGCAAAGAGAATTAAAGATTTAGAATGGAATTTGAGAGATTCAGCTGAGTTTGAGAATTGGAAAGAGGAATAGCGATACAGGGAAAAGCTAGAAGATATTGAGCATTAATAGAGGAAGAAATATGAAATGGAATTAGCTCGAGAGGCTGGTATTAAAGCAGCAGAAGAGAAGAAACATATTAATAAACGTACAGCTCATGGCATGAAGTAGATATCAAAGGAGAAAGAATCTGAACGATAAAAGAAGAAGCAGCAAGATGCATAGGAGAAGTAAGTTTTGATTTAAACTGTCTTGGAGACAAGAGAGAACGCAGGCCTCGAAATGAAGAAAGTAAGAAGACTCTCTGAGATAATGGAAAATAAAGATTTTCAATAATATTTTTGTAACTTTGACAGATTAAAGAGAAAAACAAGCAAGTGCACGATTAGAACAAGAAGGAATTGGAAATTCAAATTTAGAAGAAGAAGGAAGAAGATGAAGTAGAAAGGAAGAAAAGAGAGGATTTAATAAGATAAATTAAAGAGGCAGAAAGGTAGCCTAAGACACGTACAAAGGGATACGATCCTACAGAAACTATGGGGATAGGTCTTCTGGAAGAAATGAGTTTGGTTTAGCTACGTGAGAGATTATGTGAAGTGAAAATAATACGCGAAGCAGAGAAAGAATAAACTAGGTAAACAAATTTAAAGGTAAAGGATGAGAAGCTCAGTTCTCTTTAATCGAAGGTTCAAGCCATCAAGGAAAATAGGTAATTTGGAAGATACTTTGAATTTTGAGGTTGTTTGAAATAAACAATAACTTTTTCGACTTTTTAAAAAAAGAGATTAGTTGAAGCAGAGCAACAAAGAAGACAGAGAGAAACGTCAGCGCAAAGCAGCTGAAGAGGAAAAAAGAATCCAAGAAATAAAAGAAGAATAAATACTTGAAGTGCATGAGATAATTGTAGAAAAGAAAAGAGCAAAGAAACGAGAGGAAGACAGACTTGCAAAGGAATATAGGGAAATCTAACTCAAGAGAATGTACATGAATGCAAATAACGCGATTGTCGAAGAGTTACAATGGAAAGGTTAAGAAGAAGGAGCAGAACGAGAAATCAAATGGAGACAGAATAAGAAACTCATTGAATAAGAATAAATCTAAGGCGTCAAGTATGGCGAGAGAAAGATCCTCGCAGACGACGCGAAGAAAGAAATCAAATCGAAATTAGATTTCATAACAGAATACGACTCCACGTTGCAGAAAGCGAACAAGGAAAATGAGGTGTTGTTCAGACAGATCCGAGAAGATAGAAAACTGTAACACTAAACGATTAGGGACTATGAAGCTGAACACAACAAGAATATGCTGGACAGGGATACTTTCAAATATAAAATAAGCGATATGAGTCTCTCCAATGCCAAAAGTAGATTAGAGGCTTCCAAATCGAAGAAAAACAAGACAGGAAAAAAACATTCAGATAACGAAGATCTACATTTGCCAGGACCCAAATATGACTCGAACAATGTGATTAATGAGTCCCATCATGAAGATGAAGGATGAAAAAGGGTTGAAAGAAGCTAAGCAGATTACCAATTCTCGGAAACTTCACTTTATTCCCTAGAAAAGCAAGATATTTGTATTTGTAAGAATTTTAATGGTTTTTGGAAAGAATTGATTTATTTCTGCAGACAAAAAATAAAAACAAATGTATGTACAGTTATTTGTCTGAATCACATTAAAAAGATGGAAAAAGAAGAATAAGAACGAGATTAATTAATAATAAATAGTAGTTGTGTTTAGGTGCCTAATGGTGTGGGCAGCTCAAGAATATTGTTTCTTTTTCATCTGAGAATTTCTTCTTTTTGAATTAATAAAATTGGAATTTCTCGAATAAGATCAATCAGAGCTCCTTGAATAAGTTCCTAACATGTCTGAAGCTAAAATGATGTGAGAACTAAAGTAATTTCCCATATTCACTCATTTTAGTATGTATCCATGATGGGAAAAGATGTTCCAGATCAGTCATCAGAGACAGAATATCTTGCTTTGAAATTATAAATTTTGTTCTCATCTAAGTCACGATGTCTTGGATTACTGTTTCATGCAGTCTGCTTGTATAGTTCCCGAGTCGACTATAAACAAGTAAAATTTAACATAAGAACTCGAATTCCTCTTTTTTGGAATTTATTCTCTACAGAACGGTGCTTTTTTGAGTATTTCCGATATTTTTGTGCATGGACTCATCCAAGATTCGCCAGAGTTACTATCTTTCATAGATTTAACGTCGGATAGGCATGCTTAGATCGTTGGTTCTGCCCATATTCATAGAATTACTCTTATTAGTCTTTTTGAGATTTTTAAGACTATTTGAATCGTTGATGAGGCGGAAGTTATGCTTTGAGAGAATTTCGTTTTTGAGTTGTTTTTGAGTTTATTTGAGTCTATTGATATATTTGTCTTTGTTTTTGTTGTCCTGAAAGATCTGATTAGAGAGAAGATTCGAAGGTGAAGGCTAGGATGATTGAATTTCAAGATTATTGAGAGAGGTCATAATTTCTTCACTGTCACTACCTAAGAATTCACTTTGAGATTAAACAAGTATTTAACTTGATACAGGTTTTTTTTCCAACTGCTAATTAGCCAATAAGCCAGATACAAAATTAGAATACGAAGAATCTAGGGATTTTTGTTCATCTTCTTTTAGCAGGGTGTGGCTGCTGAGCTTTCTTTTCTTCTTTAATGGAGGCTGTATCAAAGGAGAATAACTTTCAGATTCTTAGAAATGAGAGCTGATGTCAGTGCTACGAGTTTCTTGAGGAAGAATGTATTATTGCTTTCGGGTAGAGTGTTTCTGTGATTGCTATTTCTATTTTGGAATCTCCTTTGCAGCAGTCTGATCTAGTAAGGTAACTTCGTTTTCAGTCTAGATAACTTGAGTTTACTGATTTGGATCTAAAGATACGTTGTTTAGATGTTTTATAATTTCGCTATTATTCTTTGTCTATCTCCCACTAAAGAGTCTGTTATTTTCATTTGAGTCTAAAGTGGTATAAATCTGGTTTTAGAATCTTGCTGTATCTTCATTATTATTCCGATGGTCAGTATTTTGTACTACGTATTTTGATTCCTCGAATTTATTATTATTTTTCATAAACTGCAACTCTGAGCTGATGATAAGCTGCTTATGATCATGATTAGATCTGATATAAGAGAGATTAGCTGATATGTTGGCTTAACTAGCGCTAAATGACTTTTCTTTGTTCTCTGACCTTTTATCACTGAGACGGTTCTAATATGCTGAGCAAGATTCTTGGTCAGTTGAAGATATTAACGATTGTATGTCTTGACAGAAAGAATCTGCAAGTGGGTTCAGAAACACCTCCAATCTCGTCAAATCATAAATCTTCGGGATGTATTTTGCGTTTTTCGGGGAGACGATGATAGGAGAGGTATTATTATTGTTCAGAGTGAGGGAATGCACGCACATGAGCTTGGCGATCTGTTCTTGCAGAGTTACAGAAGAAATAAATTTATCTTCTGATCTTTTTGATTATGTTTAAAAGCTTTACTCTTGCTATGAAATAATACCATTTTTTAGTTGGCTCGATTCCTCCCCTACTTTGCAGCCATGTTTCTTTTTACTTTTTCTTTAAACTTTCATGAGAGATGCAAAAAACTTCTGCTGAAATTCAGCATGTTCACAAAGCTGCCCCGCTATTGCTAGCAAAATCCTGCTGACTATCTCCTCCACCGTTGAATATGGTACAAGAGAGATAATGAGAGGTTCAAGGGCAGCACCACGTTCATGGCATTCTGTCTACTCAGCAGAACGCACTTAAACTATCACTCGCAATGGTTTCTTAAACCTTCTTGGGTGTAAAGTGATTCTCTTTTGCTTGAATATGGTCAAAGGCAGCAGAATTGCTGGCTGTTGTTGGGGAAGAGTTTGAGAGGCATTTCTGCCAAAATATGTTACTAACCCACTTTGTAAGAACTTTATATATCCTGTATCTGCTTTGAATGCCATTGAATAACAGGGCAAGAAGGGTAAGAAACTCAAAAAATAATAGTCTCAGACCTCTTGTTTTACCTTGTGTAAAAAGGTTTATTATTGTTTTTCTTAATATAAATAATCTGTGAAGGTTATATCCCTTTTGTTGTTCTTATTTTTTTAGCCTCAAGGTGCGCGAATTACGCTCAAACTTCCCATGTCTGCTGCAAGAAGACACTATGTAGTTTTAATCTAAATTGAAAAAGTTTGAAAACAAAAAGATTTTTTCAATTTGAAATGAAACAAAATCAGCTTATGAAAAAGAGGAAAACTAATGGGAGAAGTGAAATAATTCGTTTGGATGCTGATTTAATGAAAAAAATAAACAGACAAAAGAGGTGTAGTGTACAAGTAGTTTTTCTTGTTTGAGAGATATTGTGGATATGTTCAGCTAGACAGAAGTAATTTATTTTTTAGTTTACTAATTTAGAATAAAACTAGATTAATATTAGAGATAGATTATTTTCCTTAATTGATCTTTGTCTTGTTCTAGACTGCATTTTCTCTGATTTCACGTGATAACGAAGTGATTTTTAGCATATGAAATAATGAAAGGGTTTTCTGCGAGAAAATCAAAGGCAAATATTGCTAGCAGTTATTTTGTTTCATACATCAGCTACTTCAGATGCGAATAGAACAATATCCATAAGTACAAAGTCAGCACGATCGAAGTTATAAATATGCCTACGAACACCGCTAACATCACGTTTTGCAGGGAATTATAAAACGACAAGCTACTTTACATCATAAAATTTGCAAGCAATTACGGAACAGATGTTGCAAGCAGGAAGAGATTTTGAAAAGACATCATATTATACATAGAATCCCATTGGTTCAGAGCTAGTTTAAAAGTTGAAAGATCAGGATCGGAGAATAGAACTCTAATGTCTTGTATCCGCTGAAAAATAGCTTTGATTCCGATGAGGTATCCATTTGACCAAATACCGTTGTATCTAGTGCTGCAATCACCACTGCCTGCATATGACCCAGTGATATCCTCCTGGTCTGTGAAATATGTTGATGCATATTTTCTGTAAGTTGAGCATACATCTCGACTTAAGGCGTTTTCTAAGATATCTTTGTAGAGATCTGAGTTGTACCGTCCAGCAAGTGAGGAATCTTAAGTGAAAGTGATTAGCTCATTGATAACTTTTTAGTTCTTCAGTGCGAGACTATCTAGTTTAGAATCGAGGTTGCTGAAATATTCCGATCTCGATTTCAGAACGGATTTGATTCTGAGAAACATGGCACTGTAATTTTAACCAATCAGACCTCTCGACGAGGAAATAGCATTTAATTCATCAATATTTCGATTGAATTCGCTGATGAACTAGCTTGTTATAATTATATTTACGCACGGATAAATCGACAGGAGGCCTAGAATCAATATACTAATCGATGAATAGATCTTACTATAGCGAGATAAACTTGACGATGATGATATCTATCTCTTTTTAGCCTTGATGGGCTTGTTCATTCTAAGTCTAGGCTTGAAATCAGCAAGCACATCGATCTACTCCAGCATAGAGTGCTGCGTGAAATGCAAACACGCATTGATTCTGTTAACCAACTTGAAAGGCTGGAATGTGCAAAACAATCTTAACACTTCTTCTCTTTCTCGTTGGACAATAAAATACATAGGCAAGACGCAGCTGACAACGCACACTATTAACAGTTCTAGAATCAATAGCTGCAGGATCTCCACATCCTCAATTTCGCTGACTTTCTGCTTCGATTACTCGACTTGCTTCGAGGAAATATTCTCGAATACTTCAAAAATGAGCTGCTAATTCGATAAGCTTTTGAGAAATTTTAGAAAAAGTTATATGAGAGATTATCATAATAAATGGTTTAAAAAGTATGCTATTTTCTCTTACACGAACTCCTGGAAGACTTCCTTTTCCAGCTTGATGTAGAGATACAGGTTCTATTCAGTGACGATCAAGGAGTAGACACAGGAAAATGCAAGTACCTTCGATGTGCCACTTTCGTTGAACACATATATCGGCATGTCTGTGTGCGAGAGATAAGTCGAATAATCCTAGCTGTGATCTGCATTCTGGAATATTACTATCATATCCTTGAATCGCTTTAAGCCATCTTAGGCTTGAGTCAGCTGGAACGTTCGATCTGTGGATGTAAGGGAATGAGCAAGAACTGCAGCAGAGTCCAGCTTGAGATATTCCATAAAGCTAATAATGTCTGATAGATTCTATTCAGCATCGTAACCTTCGTTAAACAAAGTAGTATTTAGTTGAATATGTCTTGTTTGAGGAGATTACTTGGTTTTTGTTACCTTTTGTGATATTTTGATATGCTGTAGACGTCTCAGAAAACAATATGCAAATATCAATGAAGAAGAAAGTAGTGACCGATATGAGTATAGCAATAGAGGAGATTCCAAGAAAATGCAGCAACTACATGGATCGGGTAGGTTCTTTGGAAGAAATGCCTTGCAGCAGTGTAGATTTGAAAGAGTGAAATTCATTGGAGGAGCTTTAGATTGAAGAGACATCTTGGTTATTTTGGACTTCAACTGCACGACTCCGATTACTTTAAAGCTATCCTCCTTCTAGTTCGTGATGCTATGACCCTGCTTCGTTGATCTCTCCACTCTCCAAATCTTCGTTTATTTCGTCTTCGTTGAGTATGTTTTTTTGTTTTTTGTCGTCATTTTTCAAGGAAAACTCAACGTAGCTCTTCCCACCAATTGCACCACTAAGTATTTTGACTTGGAATTCGCTTTCTGTCCCAAGCTGATTAGTTTTGGAATTCGCTTTATTGAAGTTAGTCTTGTCTGATCCCTTCGACCAGTATGAGGAACTTGAGTCAGACGAAGTTGAACAGGAATTTTCATTATCAATCTAATTTCTGAATTCAACAAAAAATAAGTCATTCAAATCCAAATGGTTATCTGTATTTTGATGTGTGTGATTTTCATTTAATGTTACTTGGAGTTGCTCATCGAGTTCCTATGTGATCCCAGGTTCATCTGCAAATCCTGTTGTCTTTATGCTATTTAATGTGAAGTTATTACATAATTGTAATCTTCTTCGTTTATATTTTAATTATTTGGTTGCTAGGGTTGAAACAAAATGGAAGTTTCTTCGTTTTTCATGTTGATCTTTGAGCTAGAGGCATGCTTTGTGCTTTATTAGTGGTGGTGATGATGATGGTGATGGTGATGTTAATGGTGAACTTGCTCAATGAAAGAAGATTGATCTTCTTTATTTTTGAAATTCCGATTCTCGAAATTTTCAATGTCTTCTTGATTGAAATTCGTCGAAAGCACTTCCGCATTTGTCGTGATTTAGTTTTAAGAATGCTGTCCAATGAGATTCGTAATTGTCGCGTTGAGTTAAGAATCATCGATTCCGCGAGGGCTGATATCATTCTAAGTATGCTGGTTCTATTGCTACGATTGCTATTGCTAATATCTCAACCCAAGAACTTACGATGTCATAGTTCCCAAGTTCGATTATGAAGGGCTGAGATTTACGAGAATAGGTTGATCTTAATCTGTGTGTAAGGTTTTATTTCCCAGCATTGTCTTTCTTCTTTTGCTCGCAAGTTATTAATCTTGATTCGAAGTATCATTAATTTTTTTGGATGAATGTCGAGCTTAATGTCTTAGAGCTGCACCAATCGATGCAAGAGTCCTTCGATTGTTGTTAGCAGCTTCCTAATCCGATGAAGAAGGGGAGTCAGGCTTGGTATTATTATTAGTTTTCATGTCAATCGCTGCATTGGATTTTCCGAAAACAGAATAATTCTAAACTGTCGTTTTATCATTTTTCGCTAGAATTGACAACTACGATTCCAATACCCTATTGTTGTCATTGATGATATTCTCCGCGATCGCCAAGTACTACCGACGCTGCTCTAAGTTTTAAATTAGAATGTCAATCTCTTCCTTGCAGGTAGGGACATCAGTTATTCGCTTAAGTTTGTCAATTTGTAGGTATCCTAGTTTCAGGGGAGTGTAGGAATTATCAATGATGCCTATATGAAACGTTACGGACATGAACCCACATTTGTCTGATTTGACTAAATTCACCATTTCCTTGAATTAAGTCATGCTGTCAAACGGGATGCTGTGCTAATAACTGAAAACTTTGATCTTCTCTTTTCTGAGTGGAAAAATTAGGGTAGAGTTAAACTCAGGAGAGTACATTTTCTCAGCGTTTTTTTCATCGCCTTGTCCTCCTGCTCCTCCGCTACCTTCCGCCATTTGCTTAATATAAGCCCCAACAAGAGGCACGATTTTCATGAGGTTAAACTATGTCATTCTTTATACTTAATCCTCACCTCCAAGACATTTCGCAAAACATTTTTTGAAAACTTTTTCAGAGATATTGCATATCCTGCCACTGAGTTCAAAAAGTATGTAGTCTTACCCAGTGTTGTCTATCTATTGAAAATATCCACTCACTCCGAAATCAACACTTGTTGCAGGATCTAATCGGAGTCTCATTCGAAGTGGAAACACAAATCCCGATTTTTTTACCCCAAACATCCTTAATTCCCCAGCGTTTATCCCCTTGAGTTAACCACCTTCAACAAATTTCATGAGAATCTCGTCGTGAATGCGATTCAACTCATTAGGCAGGAACATGTTGCAGTTCTACAAGCAGATAAAACCATTTTACCATTATCATCATTATCCCAAATATTTATTTTTTGTTACCTTGCCAATGCAATCTTTGGAAAGAAATCCAAAGACACGAAACGTCGATTAGCTTGCTCTTTTTATCGTTCCTATTGGATCTAGGAGGCTTATGAATATTACACAGGCATCTTGAGAGAACAGTTAAACTGTATTAGATTGGCTTATATCTCTTCTCTCCATTCTCAGTTTCCGAGCATTTAGCACTGCCTTGAATCAAACATCAAATTAAAGCAACCAAAATCTAATAAACAACAGAACTAAAACATATTACATCTATCTTGTATTTATTAGGTTTTTGCTTTAGGAAATCAAGTGTTTCACTGTAGATAGTGCAGAGCTCAAATGCGCGTTAACTATTTTGGTTAAAGGAAAAAAGTGTTTTCAGCTGTTTTGTGATCTACTTTTTTAACTTTAATATCTGTATTCCGAGTCTGCTGAGCATCTCCAAGTCAATGAACTCCTCCATCATATAGACATTTAAATCTTTAAGCAGAACAATGCATGTTTTCATGTTGCGCTGCAAGACCTTGTAGATCTCATCGAATTCGATAACCTTAGACAGCTAGAGACGCTAGTTGAAGACGGAAGGATTATTGAAGAAATTGTAGAATGTGCTTTATGCTTGATGCTCCAAGGATTGGAAGATCATTTGTTCCTTGAGTTTGCTTGAGCTCATCAAGGAATTAATCATCGAGACAACCTGCACAAAGGAACTTGTTGGAACGTTGACTACCTCGATCAGAAACGACAAGAAGCTAAACCGAAGTTTGTGAAACGCAGGAGACTTTAAACAAAGGGAAAAGAAATGAAAAAGAACGATAATGTTTCTAAAATGGTTTGAATTTTTGAGAAGATAAACCGATGGGGCTTCTTCTTCTTTTCTCTTCAATTCCATGTTGTGTTATGATTACTTTTCTAAGAGTATGGAAGTGATTTTGGATGAATTCTTTAAAGAGTTATGTAAAATATCCTGCAAGAAATCTATCTCTGTATTTATGTCCGTGAAGTTCCTCCCATGAAAACTAGTAATCTCGCTTGAGAGCATGGCAAAAGCAAGAACGACGCATGCAGGAGGAGTAATGGTTGTCGTAGATGTGTTCATACAGTGTGCCTTTATCAATCAAGGTGTAGTCGTGCATGTCGAGGCTTTTCAAGAAAGAAAACACACTCCTAATGTATAAATTCAGCTGTTCTGGATTCTCATTGTCAGCTAGATCAAACAGGCAAACCAAGAATGTCAAGAGGCAGTGATAAATAACAATAGACCTTATTGGTTAAAAGGGAGGAGACCATTTTGGTGAGTAGAAACTATTATTTTTGTAAAAAATGAGCTTACTAATATCTTAGAAGAGGATAGTATTGACTTTGAGTAGTCTCCCTTGGATGGCTGCTTTGGCTGCAATAGGTAACAACACTAAAAGAGTGATTTGCAGGTCTGCATTTTTCTCCAGCGTTGAGATCAGAATGAATAGCAACAGCACCGAAGAAATAGTAAAGTGAGACGCTCTGAAAATGATGAAGAGTTTCTGAATCAATGGGTCGTAGAAATTCAATCCTCTGAGGAAAGCAAATATCTAATAGCTAGAAAGGATTATGTGGGCGAGAAGAACAACAGACGAAGGAATATTCCATGCAAACAGTAGGGCAAACACGAGAAAAAACACTAGATCTAAGTGGTTTGTAATTGCATCTCGCTTGCTGAGGAAATCTTTCAGCAAAAACGAGTAGCTAAATTCATGCGTAGTTTGTATGACAGAAATGAGAACAGTCGTAATCAGAGTAATCAACGCAAGTAACATATCTTCGCCGTTAACTAGTTAGTGTAATGCATTCTAAATAAATGGCAGCAGCACGGAATACTAATATAATTTCAGCACAACACTGAAAATCAAATCCAAAAGCTTCTTCAATTTACTCAAACGTTTCAGTGAAAACAATCCAACTCGCAGCAGCAAATACAGCAACACGGAGAGGTTCAATACTAAGCAAACTACAAGAAACTACGTGTTTGACAGCTAAGAATCAGATAACTCCGCTAAGGCTTACAAAAGAGGCAAGATCCTGGAGTAGTGCAAGATACTCACACATGTTCTTAAAAGACTGTTCTCTAAGTTAGAATTCCCCATGGAGTCAATGGAAGCGCTCACACTGACTCCAAATATCAAGCTAACCACTTAAGTTTGTCTGAGAAACAGCAAAAAGATCGACAGTGGTTTGTTTCTTTCAAATGCAGACTGCAATAAGAAGTAGCTGTGCACATAGTATTCATGTAGATATTCGCGAGCCCTCTTCATTGAGAGCACTCAATCAAATCAGTGCAGAATTGTTGTTTTTTTTCAGAAAGATTGATTTGCACTTCCCTGG
>Ga0302285_10000661_pt1 | contig 18744 bp, 8 predicted proteins | sample III_Fen_E2_2_FD_200455 | JGI IMG/M metagenome (GOLD analysis project Ga0302285, IMG submission 200455) | Peat permafrost microbial communities from Stordalen Mire near Abisko, Sweden - III_Fen_E2_2 | ecosystem: Environmental > Terrestrial > Soil > Wetlands > Permafrost | place: Sweden: Abisko... | reverse complement strand
ATCCTTATTATTATTATTATTATCATTTGAAGAATCATACTGTTCTTGCAATAACAGCTGATCTTCTTAAGATACCTAATCCTAACCTAATTATTTGCTATCACTATCTTCATATCCATCATAATTATCATCACTGCTGCTACTGCTACTACTACTGCTACTCTCATTGTTATTATCATCTCCTCCATCATCTTAATCATCATTCTCACCACTTCCTATCTAATCCAAAATCTATTCCTCTGAGCATTCATTTTCTTCATCTCCTTGACTATCTCTCTCCTTCTCTTTGTATGATCGACTAAGCAACTTGAATTCAGATATTTATTATTTCAATTAACTCAAATGCACATCCTCCTCTTCTTCAACCTCTTAATCTCTAACCATTTCCTTCTTCTTTACAATACCACCATCCCCAGCACTTTATCTTATCACTCCCTCATTCTCATTCTACTTCTTCTTTTAATTATCATTTGCTATATTTCTCCCAGCATCGATATTCTTAGTACCACTCTATCTTTGTTGGGGAAGAACTCCCTAGCGAATCTACTCATCAGGAACAGTCAAAACCTTCTGCTATTTAATAATACTTTGAGTTGCTACGCGATCAGTTGATTCTTTGGGAAGGAGGGCAGAGTTTTAAGAAGAAACACCTTTAATCTATTCGGTGACTAGCTAAACATCTTAATCAGCTTTGTTCTTCTATTCTTTGTTATGATTCCCTTGGTTTCGCAGATCCTTTGAAGGACCTACTACTGGGGGAGTCTAGTGATTATTCAGTTCAGCAACACTCTGGTTTGGGAGATTAACATCAAACCCATCAACTGGAGTATTTTTATTATTATGAGCATTTGCAGCCAATACTTACTACTATTACTTCTCGATTTTAGTTCCATTAGAACGTTGATTCGATATCTCTTACTATTCCTGTTATTACTGCCGTTTCTTTTGTTCTTGCTGCTAACTTTATCCATCCTATTGAGGTCCATCATGCTTCCTACCAACAGATTCTTATCCATCATTGGTAGCTAATTAACCTTCGCTATTCTGAACAGTATTTGGTAGTTTTCCTCCCAATGGCTTAGGTGGTTATGGCTATTGCAATCCAGCTGATCTCCCTTGAACAGGTGGTCTACTTGGTGCTCTTGGCTATTACCCTGTCGCTCTTGGTGGTATACCAATATTGCTATTAGTTGTAGTAGTCCCTACAGGAGGGGTAGCATCTTTTCCTGCACTTTATCCTTTCATCTTATCCTTATTCAATACATCTTGGAAATATTCTGGACTATGCTATTACACTGGCAATGCTATGAACTCATCTACTTTAATACTTCCCTTTAGTAGCGCTTATCTCGCAAAATTATTCCTTGATCCTTTAAGTTTCATCTTTAAAAAATTGACTTTCTCTCTGAATTCCTTTTTAGACGGATCTAATTAGCTAGCTAATGTATTTGTGAGAGTCCTTGCAATAGCCTCAATGCTAGTTTTATCATCTGAGACATTGGAATCTTCTAAGAGAGCATCCAAGAAGATCTTGACGATGTTCTCATTTTTACGCTAAGTTGTGTCACCCTCCATGGATTTGAGTTTGCCTTTTAGATTTTGTGCGTGTTTTTGGTAATTTGGGAATAATTTTAAGCAAAGAATACACAGAAAATAGCAAACGTGTCAAAGGAACTGAGAAAGAGAGAGAGAGAATCAATTAATTAGTTATTATTCTTGCTAAGACCAAAATGAAAACAAACAAAGAAACAATTTATTTATTTGTTTTTGTCTTTTTACTTTGAGAAGAAAGTGAGGGGATAATCTTCTTTGATTTTACTCAATCGATTAATTATCACCATATCATATTATCTATCTTTAACAAACAGAATTGCTACATATTAGAAGTCATAAAGTCTCTTATCAAATAACACATCCTTAATTCCCACCCAAACAACGAAATAATTTTGGCTAGTTGTTTACAAGCATATTCTTTTTTGAATTGTTTTATGTGAATAGGGTTATTCTGATATTGACTTTCTTTTCAACATCGATGTTTTAATAAATAATTAATAAATTAATTATCCGTAATTTTTGAATAGAAATAAGCAGGTAAAATCATAGATTGGGGATAAGACTTGAGTTGGGTGAAGCTTTTCATTAACCCTATTCACTATTCTATGCGTACTCAGTTGTTAAATGACGTCACAACTTTTTATACACACTTTGAATAGTGATTTCCAGGTAATTAATTATGAATGCATCACCCATTACCTTCTCCTCTTCTCTCTAATGTCAAGGTCTTCTAATTGAAGGCATTTTCTCTGTAGCCCTCAGCAGAAGATAAACCAAGTGGATCTACTTTTAGAATCCAAAGTGGAGAAAATGTAAAACATCTCTAGAACTTCATCAAATAGCATCTTTAAAAAAGACATAAGCATGACATAATCATCGACATCATCCATAAGTGCTAAGATCAACAGGAGAAAGATAAGCATGAACGTGACGACACTAAAAATATTCTCAGTATGAAGAAATCAAAAAAGCAGATATTCAAGACTTCGAGATAAAAACCATTGACATCAATAAAATTACCACAAATAGAAAGTTCTAATACCTAAATATAACCTTCTCAAATCGAAACGACCTCAAGGTAGAAGGAATTCATATCATCTCAATCAGAAGACCTTCATTAACAAGAAAAAACATAAAAAGGATGTGCTGCCAATTGGACAACAAGAAAAAATAAACCAAATCACCTCATTCTAAATGGATAAAACAATACCATGGAAGAACGATTCAACTCAATAGATTATGATTAATCAGAATAAAATTGGAAACGAAGAAGAAAAAAATACAGAAAATAGAACATCTATTATTCCAAAACAATAATCAATCAAACAAGAGATCATAGTCATAGATATCATACTAGCTGAAAATAATGCATTTGAAAATTATGTTGAATTAAAACAGTAAGAATCTTTGAAGTCAATCTTACAGCCAAATGGTACCAAGCCTCAATAGAAATTCCATAGATATTTAATAAAGGAAAGAACCCCAATCCAATACATACAGGATATACAATAAAGTAGCTTCCATTTAAGAAAACTCTTAATACATTTAATACACATGCTTGTACAGTGATTAATAAAGCATTATGATAAGATGAAATTCAAGTTGTGTTTTGTACCTTATTTTACACACAACTGTTCATTTTTTCAACGTTTTAGACAATTCAAGGGTCTTATTTCGGTGGATTTAAAAATGAGGTTGTCTTGCTTGTTAAAACCTATTGAAATGACCTTTTTTTGCTGGATAGGTTTCTTCTGTGGGTCCTTGATCAAAAAGAAACAAAGATAATTTCACCTAATAAAGCTGATTTTCATCAAGAATCAAAGAAAATTTTAAGTTTATTTAATATTTCTTAAAGCTTGATGTGATGCCTCTGATTTTAAAATAAACCTCGTTTGCTAACAATTCTCTGGAGTATTACTACTGCTTGCTTAAGCTGACTTGTTATTTTAAATGAATCCAATTTTTTTTGAGCTAACATTTCTCAGTCTCAGAGCTCCTCTTATTCAGCTATTTGGATGATTCAAACAACTAAAGCTACTGCCTTTATGGAATTCAAAGTTTAACACAAAATGTTTATTTTTCAACTAAAATTTGTATTAATTTACAGCTTTTCTACAGTTTTCAGCTGGTTCTTCAAGATTGTTACTCTCTCAACCCTAGCAAATAAAAGACTACTCCTGGTGCTTTTTGGGATCATTTCAGAAGTAAAACTTTCACCATGTTACAATAGTTATTGGCCATACATAGAAATCATATTCATAGTTCTTCTAATGGAGAATTTCGTAAATGGAGCGATTTAAAAATTCATGTTCTTTAAGGTATTGGTATTGAGAGTACTAGATTAGTTGCTACCCCATGAAAAGTGGTAGGGTTATGCAAAGGGAACCTCCAAGGGGTCCTTGAAGATAAGGCGCTATTGTTCTAAGCAATGAAAAAGCTGGATTGAGACAATCTGAATCCTTTTATGCTGAGCAAGCAGTGATAGGTTATTACATCAACGAAGGTTAGGAATTTTAAGTGTATTGCTTCTTGGAGACATCAGTGATGAGCGATCTAAAAGGAGCACCTTCTCTATTGATTTATAATGAGTTGTATTTTCTTCAATGATTGAAAATAACAATTACAAACCAAACTAAATAAAATTGTATTTATTAATACGTCACTGATTTTTTTGCGTTGTTCTGGATTTTCGAATTCTCTGATCACCCTATAGATCTCCGAACTAATCTCTACATATGTAGGGAAGTTAAAAATAATATCAGTTGGATGATCTGACAGTAATTAAGAGTCATTTTTGTAGTTAATGCTGCTGTTAGTTTTGAAATTATTATCTTAGTAAATTTCATTATCAGATTGAATTTTTGCTTTTATTATTCTTAGCTTCCAAAGACAAGAGCTTACTGCAGAGAAATGCAAAGACGATGGTTTGTGTTATTGTCGAGATTGGGAGAGGTGAGTGAATATTAATTTGATTTCGAAGCGAGTGAATATTAATTTGATTTCTTCTAGTGATTGGAAAGCGAGTCCAAAATTAAAATATTTACAATACAACATCTGATTCGCATCTTCGAAGAATAAAAAGAATGAATTTGGATAAAATATTTACAATAAAACATCTGATTCGCATCTTCGAAGAATAAAAAGAAAGAATTTGGAGAGGTGAGTGAATATTAATTTGATTTCAAGGCGAGTGAATATTAATTTGATTTCTTCTAGTGATTGGAAAGCGAGTCCAAAATTAAAATATTTACAATAAAACATCTGATTCGCATCTTCGAAGAATAAAAAGAATGAATTTGGAGAGGTGAGTGAATATTAATTTGATTTCGAGGCGAGTGAATATTAATTTGATTTCTTCTAGTGATTGGAAAGCGAGTCCAAAATTAAAATATTTACAATAAAACATCTGATTCGCATCTTCATGAATTGGGAGAGGTGAGTGGATACTAATTTGATTTCTTCTAGTGATTGGAAAGAAGGTCTAAAATTAAAATGTTAGAATATTAATTGAACTTAAAAAGGAAAAGCAAAAATCAAAAGAAAGATACTTTTAATAAAACAAAACAATCATTTTACTACATCATACCTTTAAGTATTAGACATGAGTGAAAACTAAAATTCATAAGATCCATCTATCGTGCAAGTGGAAAACGATCACCTCAAACCTGAGAGCCATCAAGAGGCAATAGCTGCTATCTAGAACTCATAAGCGGATTGTGTTATTCCTACAGAAAATCAAATTGAACAATCTCAAACTTCAACTGCAGACAATCTATCTCGTGTATTAGACATTGGTGAAAATAAAATTTCATAAGATCCATCCATCGTGCAAGTGGAAAACGATCAACTCAAGCCTGAGAACCATCAAGAGGCAATAGCTGCTATCTAGAACTCATAAGAAGATTGTGTAAATCGTTTGGAAAATCCAATGCATTCATCTTAGATTCCCACTTAAGACTTTTCTTAATAAGATAGCTAAGAAAAAAGAAAAAATTTAAGCTCCTAAACCTAATAATAAGATGAAATTAGATAAGAAAGTGAAAAAGTTAAGACAGGCAGCTTTTCTCTTGATTTTTTTTCAAGTTTAATTAATAAAATGCCTGAAACAAAAACAGTACACTTGAAGAGACCAGCTCTTAAGGCCTAGCTAGTAGAATAGTTAACATAATAATATGAGCTTAGCTCGTTAAATTTAGAGTCTTTAAAGAAATGCATAAAAACCAGTGAATTTGAAATATTCTAAAGAGAAGTATCTGATAATTTCTAAATCTGCTAACAGCAAAAAGTGAGTAAAAAGTCAAAGCCAGAGCTTTCTGAATTTGTTGAATAAATACTCTTGATGATGCCACTAACTAAGGATAAAATGTTTTAAATAACTCAACTGAAAGAAAACTTTCTAAAAGAATTATCTATGCAGTAAAAAGAGGGAGAGCTTTAATTAGAGAAACTTCAAAGCTATATTGTAGAAGATGAAATACTTGAATTTAATAAGTAAATAAGAGATTACTTTTTCAAAAATGTTACACAACAATAAGTATCCATGGCGGACATCACTTAATTTATACTAACAAGAGAATTCCTCAAAGAGTAATTTAAAAATGAAAAGATAGAGCAACAGTATCTTTAATCATTGTTACCCTGTTAGCGAAAACTTGAAGAAGTACTACCCATTATCTTAATGAAAGACAAAGAATCTTTCATAAATAAACTTGAATCTAAATCTAAGCAAGAGTACTCAACTATGTAGAGAGAATATTCTGAATTTTAGATAAAAAAAGACCATCCATTTCATCTTCTTCTAGAAAGGAGCCTCTTCAAAGCAGAATTAATGAAAATTCTTAAAAAAAAATCAGAAATTCTCATAGATGAAAATGGAATATATGAAATTCCTAAGATTTTAAACAAGCTCGAGAGTATCTAAAAAATAGAACATGCGAAGGATTCTGATGAGGAATTGGAACATCTTCATGCTACTTTCAAAATTAACGAAGATGTTTTGGATGTCCAAGATTTTATTTAACTAATAAAGGATTTATTTTTAGATTCCTAGTTTAACGAATTGGTTGAGAATTAAAAATCCATTCTTTCCCAAATTGATCTGAAATTAGAAGAAGAGATACATTAGCTCTCATATATCGAGTAAAAAGTTAAGGATTAAACTTTTTTATTGATAATTCAGAGGCTCTTGGGTAAAGATCCAAACAAACAACCAGAGAATTTTATGTAATGCATGTATACCTTAAGCATGGGATACATTGAAAGTTAGCTTAAAGCATTTGATTAAGGAGATGAACAGTCTAAGAGATACTAAGAGGAAGGAATAATCAATATTCTGATGCCATATGTTTAAACATCTTTAAAATAAGTAAAAAATTTTGAAGAACTATTTCTGCTCTTTTGCGACAATAAAAATAGACCTGAATATGAGCTTAATCAAAAACATTTTATGAAATATGTGCTAGAAAAATTTCAAAATAAGCCTGATACAATCTAAAACATTATTTCATGCTACAATAAATTCTCTCCTCCATTTAGCTTGATTTACAAATGGGAAGGAGGGTAAAATAAAGCTATCTAAGACACATTAAATCTTCCAATTTATCGTCACTATTTGCAAAGTAACACAGCTTTCATTATTTCAATAGGAGATGGTAAGTGTGGAGCATCAACAACCTTAAATCACATCTACAGCACTAATTTTCCTACCTCTAGACATAATATCTTTGAAAATGATGTTGATATCTTTTTTACTTCACCCTAACTAAGCATTGGATTAAATATTATCGATATTCATGGAGATTGTACCAAGAAAAAAGACAAGCTTTCAATCATACTAAAAATGGCAAGTTATTACTAGTATTGGATTTTAGCTCAAGGAAAGACTCTGGAGAAACTTAGAGAAATCAAAGATATCCTTCTCAATATAGATGGCAAATTAGACTAAGCTATTTTTATTCTTAAAGATAAAACCTACAATTAAGAGGAGGTTGACATGAGTTCAGTGTTGTTTAGTCCAAGTGCATTTATTTAAATTTCTCCAACTCAATTTGATAAGACCTAAGGAATATACGCAAAAGATCTCATTTTCCTAAGAAAGTTACTCAAATAACAAATAGGATTTGGAAAGAATGTCAAGAAAATAAAAACTAGCATGCAAAAATCCATACTGAACTATTGGGAGATGTCCAATGAGATGAAGAATGTTTAAAAACGTTATCCTTAAATTCACATAAAGTTAGACTTTAAATTAGAAAAAATTAGTAGAATAATGATGTAAATCATTTAAGGAATATTTTGCGACAGGCAATACCTCCAAGAGGCCGAAATATCTAAATTAAGAGAATACGCAAATCTGGAAGCGAAGTAATGTAAAGCACCTTATACTCTAACGTATTCATAGAAGTACAGCGGGAAAGAAAATATCAAAAACTAAATCTTTGTGAATTTGACTATGATTGATGAAGCCACTGAGCTACAAATCAAAAAGAATTGGTTAGGATTTTAACAAGGACCTTAGACATTGATAGAAATTAACAAAATTGTAGCTTAAATAAGCAATTATAGAATCATTTAGAATGAATTAGGAATCCACCCGATCGTAGAATTCTACATAGATGCTTTTTGTGCATAAAAAGAAGAAGAGTTAAATGAATTTGAAATGCTAATTGATATAATCTCGCAGCCTATTTTAAAGCCAATTGAATAAGAGATTTAAGAGATCAATAATAAAGTAAAAATCTTTTAAATCAAATTAAATGATTGCGAGAAAAAATATTATGAACAAGCTCAAAACATGAAATAGATTAACTCTGACTAGGTGGAAGATTGGGTTAAAAAGTAAGCTTCATCAGATGAGAAATGGAAGGAAGCTAATTCTCGCTTTTAGGAATTACAGAAAGAGCTTCTTTTTAAATTGAAAACTCTTGAAAGTTCCATGATGTCTAACGATCTTTTTTAGAGAGAGATGGTGTATATCATTTAATCTCGAAAATAAAAAAATAAAGAAGATTTAAATCCTTAAATTGCATTATAGACTTTGAAAAATAAATTTATTCAAGGAAAGTCTATTGAAATTATTGATGGAAATAATAATTCAATAAACAGTGCTATTCTGAAAGACATATTCGACGGTGTAATGAAAGAATTTAATACTTCTGGATTATGTGAAGATTAAAACTTTTCATTTTTGCCTGTTGCTATTCTTGGACCATAGAGCACTGGTAAATCCACATTGATTAATATGATTTTCGGATGTGATTTCAAAGTCAGCTCTGGGAGATGCACGAAAGGAATGGATATCTCTCTTAGGAAAGTGTATTACAACAATAAATTTTACCATGTTCTAGTCATGGATACAGAAGGACTCCTTTCTATTGAAAAGGCTGATGAATCATACGACAAGAGATTAACACTGCTTTCGATGGCTTGTGCTAAAAAAGTAATAGTTAATGTAAATGGTGAAATTAACATCGCAATGAAAAAAATTCTCACAATATCACTTTTTGCTGGAAACAAACTCAAAGAGCTTAATCACAAACCTGAACTTCTTTTCTGCCTCCGAAACATGGCAGACACCAACTCAGATAAATTGAGTGAAGCTCTTCAAGCAATCGAAAAAGAACTTAAAGAAGTTGCTAAAATGAATAAAGTACAGCTATAGTAATGCCTCGATTTTAAAGGAGCAGAGAGTCTAGTTTTAATGAGAAGCGCATTCAACTTTGAGACCACTTATTTAGAATCAGACGATGACATCGCCTTATACGAAAAAATGACAACAGATAAACAATTTATGCAAACAATCGAAAGTTTAAAGCAAAAACTCTTCGCAGATGCCGAATCTAATTCAAGAAAATCTCTGAATGATTGGTTGAATAGCTGTTCATCCTGTTGGGAAGCAATCTAGACAAATTTCGATATTTTCATGATAGATAGCATCAAAGAAATAGAAGACAGAAATTGCTTGGGATAGATAATTAAATAAATAAAAGAGTCAGAAAATTACTGTTCGATCAGCTAATCCTTGAGTGAAGTTAGATCGAAATATGAGAAAAATTTGAATTAATAAAATACAAATGTAAATGACATCAATGAAAAATGTAAAAATGAACTCAGTTAGAGGTCAGATGAGTTCATAGAAATGATCTCAAATGAATACTCCAAAAACACAGAAGGATATTAAAATTAAGATTTGATTCGGGAATACAAAAAATCGTTAATTTAAGATATCAAACTCATGTACTTAAAATAAGAGTAGCTTTGGGAAGAAACAATCACCTCAAACGACAATGAAAGTAATAATAAAAAAAAACTCTTGCAGCTTAAAAAGAGGCTGTAAGATTATCTATTTGGTCTATAGCCAGTTAAAGACCAAAATGAAATTCTTGAAAGAGAAAAAAAACTAAATGAAATCTTTAATAAGGAAATCGAAGTGCTAGGGCGCTAGTTAAGAGACGATCTTGAAAGAAAAGAACCTCAAATACAATTTATTTGCTTTAATATGATCAGATAGAGTTTCAAATCATATTTAACGCCTATTAAACTAGAAGAACAACCCTACAGTATGACAATTATTTAATAGCTAGAGCAATCTATCTTAAACTCTAAAAATCTTAACGAAGCAACTTAATTGTGTTAACAGTACAGAATGATTATTTTAACACGCTATTTTCATGAGAATTACGAATTTAATGATCAAATCTACTCAGGAATTAAGTAAATTATTCAATAAGTAGTATAGAATGTCAACATAAACAAGAGTTCATATACTCAGTAAAATAAGAAAAGTAAAGATGAACTCAATGCATAAAAGAAAAAAATAACTGAAGCTAACAATAAAACAGGATTATGGAATAAATTTAAAGGAATTATTTCATCTTTTTCAGAAAATGATTCAGGAACTAGCAACCAAAGCTCTAATATTTCAATGCCTCTTGAAAACTCTATGAAATTATATGCTACTACTGCTACTACTACGGATAGTCAAAAAACAAAATTTCCCTAACAAGACTTAAAGGTAAGCGAATTAAAAGAGTGCATATTTAGTTTATTTGACCACTTGCATTTAGAATTGGTTAATGAAAAAGAAACCCAAGAAAGTGTTATTAGAAAATTACATCATTTGTTAGAATCTGCTTCTGAAGAACTACAATAATTCCACTTAGACTTCACTTAAAAATTCAAATCTGACATCTTAGCAAGTCTCCTGTTTTTTACTTTTACAGAGTATCAAATCAAAAGAGTTAAGGACTTTTAAAAAGAAAATATCAAACAATTCGAAACGAACGCATAAAATCTTAAAAACTAGATTCTGATAATGATTAAAGAAGGAATGAATGAACAGAAAAATATTCTTGAGCTCATTGATTGCTTAAATAACAATATTGCGAAAGCTGTTTCTGCAAAATTTAAAGGTAATGTAGAAACTCGTTTGCGTTAAGATTCTCTGAACATATCTCCTGAGTAACTGAATACCATGTGCTACGAAAACTTTGGGAAAAGTTCATGCAATAAAGAAGAAGTAAGCTTATTTATTGATAATTTTTTTGAATTCAGGAGTAGAAAAAATAAAGAAATTGTAAAACAGTTGAAAGACACCATTGTTGAATCAGAATAAAACAACATGCTACAAGAAATCAGCAGTTTACACTCTACTTTCCTTTAAAAATTTATATATCTTCATAGAACTTACTCGGAAATAGATTTCAATTAACTAGAGGAGGATAAACTCAAAAAAGTCAATAAATGGCTGGCTGAAAATTTCATCGCTGTCTTGATTGGAAATAAAAGTAAATTTGAAGAGAGTTATAAGAATGTATTGGATTAATTTGGACCAAACAGCCAAGCTATTAATTATTAGTAATTAGAAAACTAGAAGTAAAATTGTGGCAACTAAGTGTTTGCTTAAGTCTGCAAAAGTTAAGATCCGACTTTGTTAGAAATCAATTAGCCAACAAATTTCATTGAAAAACTTATTCAAGCGTTTATTGAGAAAAAAGAAGGAACAATTAATTTTTAACTTAATGAGCTTTCGCAATAACTGGATAAAGTGAATCAAAAAAAAGTTTTCACTCTTTTTAAGGAATAATAGTAATTCAAGGAAATTATCGAATTCAAAGAGGCAAAATAACAAGAATATTTAGTGATTGATAGATGCTGTCCAGATACATGTCCTTTTTGTAGTTAGCCGTGCTAATAAGAAAAAGGTCATTCTGGGAAACATAATCTACGATACCATTCTTTCATGGCGTTTAAAGGTGTTTTTGAGATGGATACTAACTAAAAAAACTAGTTCGTGTTTGATTATTGCAATAGCGAAACTAATATTTCTAAATTCTTTAGAAAGACTAAAATCGATACTAAACAATTAACTGAGAGAATTTCTCAATACTCTCTAAGTACAAATAATTTGTTCTTTTGTCTGAGCTGGTATAATATTCATGACTTAGATTTGTATGTCAAATGTCCATGCGGTACTACTGTATATTATGGGAATAAGGAATGCTAAAAATGTCTTACATTTTTATAAATAGATATGAATGTCAGAGAACCATACAGTTCATAGCCCGTAGAGCATATATACCTAAAAAAGCTTCCATCACCTCTTTAAAGGTTTGAGTTTTGGGTATAGTGGGCACAGTCTAGCAGACCGGGTCCTGATTAATGCGAATTTTAGATTCAAGTTGTATAAGAAGGAGGATAGGCAATTATCGAATACAGAGATGTTCTGTCTAGAAATAAAGTTAAATCTCAAGTATATACCTATTATACATAATAATGCGGCATATCATTTTAAGACTACATGCACTAAAATCACCCCAACTGGACTATTGTGAAAAGTGATTAGCCTGAGTAAGCAGATTGGGTCTAAAGGTAAAAGAAAGCTTGGGGATTGATTGGGTCGGATTTGAGCAAAAAATATTCCCTTTAAAACAACCCTCCATTTTGATTGATCACACACATGATAGAGATATTTGATAACAATAAAATCAAGCTAATAATAACTTAAAAATTGTAAACATCAATTGAATTTAGTCAGATCTTAAAATAATTTTTGTTTTTCATATGTATTTTAAAAATTCCTTTACAAAAAAAGAGAGATGAAAGAAGTTCGGGGAAAAAATAATAAATACGAATAGGATAGGATGCATATTAAGAGCGATATTTAACATAGAAATATTAAAAAAGGTACATTTTGAGAGAGAGAATGATCCCAAAAACAAATGGATAAAATGAGTTGAAAAAAACAATATTAACCTCTATGTTTTTGAGAGGTTGAGATTTCATGTTATTGCATGTGATTGCTCTGGGGTATTGTTGGGTTTAATTGAGGAAGGTGATAAAAGAAATATTGGTTTATTTAAGCCTGCTTAAAAGAATTGTTGCAGGTTTAGCAAATTGATTATTCAATTTATTTTTTCAGTAGAAACAATTGTATTGCTGTTGATGCTGTGATAGCGAAGTATCTCCTTGGAAGAAAAAAACAGCAATAACATTATTTTATAATCAATTTAGTAGGAATATCAAAAATAAATAGGTGCTTACTAACAATTGAGGGTGGTGCTGCTGGCGATTACTCATTCTGATAGCTTGTATTGTTTTTATTAGGTTCATCTTGGAAATTACCTTAATTCAATGAGAATTAGGATGATTTCGTTGGTGCAAATGGGGAACTCTAAGCAATATTCAGAGGAGATATTAAAGATGATTAGAAATTATTAGTAATATTGTTGTTGCTATTTTGAGTTGGTAAAAGCACAGGAGACTACGATCCTAAGGTGAATGGGTTGAGGAATGGAGTCACTGCTGGGCTACTTGCGTTCATTGTTGACATAGATTGGCTGTCAGAGTATTACTAGATAAATCCATATTGATTGGGGGAGTACAAAGAACTGAAAGTGCAATCTTAAGATTAGCTAGTGGTGGTAGCTGTGTTGAAAGTGACAGAACCATTCATTAGTGGCTAGCGCTATGGCTATGATTGCTGCTAAGACTAAAGGTTGGTAGAGGTACTAGCAAAAGGAGAGACTTAGTTGATTTGATGGTTGTTATTATTCTTCCCAGTGTTCCCTTTGTGAGAAATATTAGTTCTTCTTTTGATAATATGATTTGCATGATTCCCTTTGTCTTTTTGAGCCTTCTTAGGTTATTCACTATGACTCATTGGAACCTCGTCATAATTAGTAGTTAAGACTGGTAATTATGGGTTTGTATGGTTATGGCTAAGAACATTGTTTGGTCTATGAGTTTATATGGTTGCTGAGTTGAAAGCCATTCCTGGATCAAAGATAGATGACTGTTGCTGCTATTGATGTTGTTGTTGCTGTTATTCTCCAGGGATTCTGTGAGCAATGTAAGGTTATGGTTGTTGTGGGTGTAGTTATTAAAAAGCTTGTTCTGCATTATGATGATGCTGAGATTAATGCTATGTAATAACAGTATTAGTGCTATTATTAGTTGGATTATCCTTCAATAGTTGGTTTCCACTCACAAAACAATTTGAGGATGACGATGAAGAACTGGAGGAAGTAGTAGAACAAGTGGAAGTTGGATGGCTCACAGGTAATATTTATTTATTGTTGTTGCAGTTACTACAATTCCTGCAGGAAGTGAAATTATCAGTGTTATTACCGCCACCACAGCTACTACAGAAGTTGTTATTGAAGTTGTTGTTCCTGTTAATCTAAGGAGCAAACTACCCATGGATAACAGGAGGAGAAGTAGTAATGTTGTTGCTATTCAAATCTGTGCTCGAATATATTCTACTCTTCCCATTGGGGATTTAATTTTCAGTAATTTATTCTCCTTAAGTCTGTTGTCTTATTTTAATCATCTACTACTGTGACTCATTCTACTATTACAATTGCTCCTGCTCTTCTTTTCGTTATGCCCAACCCCCAGCTTGCACTACTGGATTCTCCTTTAAAAGAACTTTAATAGCATCTCTTTGTGCCTCTATAAAAGCCATCTCTAGATCTTATTACGACGATACAGGCACTGGAGGATCACTATTATTACTATTACTCCTACTCCCTCCTAGAAAAATATCTTGTGCATTCTCTTTAATGACAGTCTTTATATGTTCTTAAGCACTTTTGAAAGCTTCCTTAAGAAGATCATTGTGCTAAAATTATCCTTCCTCATCAGGTTTCTTATTGGAAGAAGTCATAGCTTCGGAGACATGCACATAAGGCGTAATTGTAGAACTAGTTGGATTCATTGGGTCAATTCGAACAATAAGGATAGTACTCACGATCTTTGATTTTCTATCTCTTGTGGCTTTCTTGCCAATGCGACCTTCTTTTTAGTAGACTTAAAGGATTGCCTTGCAAGTTGACAGTTTCAAACCAAATTCACCTGCAACCTAGTAAAAATCAGGGGAAAACAGGTCAAAAGAGTAAGAGGAAAACAGACTAGGTAATTACCTCTTTGATGTTAGTGCCTTACTCGTCAGTGAGTCTAGCTATGATCTTCTTCCTGACATCTTCGTTGATGACATTGTATTTCTTCCTTCCTAGGATAGCACCACTAGCAGCAGCAGCGGTATCAGCTACATAAGAGTTATTCTCATCTTCATGTTCCTCAAAGTCCGCTGGAATTACTTCTTAAGTTTTTCTCTTTTTATTGATTGCCTTAGTAGACTGTTTGCGTTCTTGAAGCACAGAAGAAGAGGACATCACAAGGGAATGCAAGGGTAAATATTTAAATTATTATGATTGTTCAAGGTGTCTTTTAGTGGTCAGCTTATCAGTCTAAGCGTAGATAGAGTCAGTAAAACTAATAAATTATGACCAAGAAGATAAAGACAAACGGAGAAGAGAGCAGTGATTGTTTCAAGAGAAATGAAATAGGCTTGTGTATGTATATTTATGCTGTTGTCGTATGTATCCTTTTTGTATTTTGTTTCTCGTGTCAGCAGATAAGTAGTATTCAGATTATTTAATCTTACCTGACAGAGATCAACCTAAAAATTACTGTCTTCTCTGTGGCTGGTTTTTTGAATGTGCTTAATTTTATAATTTTAATACCCTCCCTTTGCTATTAGCTTGAGTCCCAAAAAACACAGCCTTTCTCTCTCTCTCATCGGAGTCCTACTCGCTTTAAAAATTGTTATCCTACTTTCACATGCCAATTAAAACGGCATTATTTGATAGCGAAAAACTAATTGTAGACTTGTATTCTCAAAAGGTATACTGCTAATACAATTAGAGAATGGATAGCCATATTATTCTAATTAATATAAAATAATTACTAGAGTAATTCTATGATTAGTTGATTATTAATACATAACAATAATAATATTATTTTATTACCCTCTCCCAGCAACAAAAATCTAAACATAAATTGATCGACTGTGCATAGTTTTTCCTTGAAGATCAGAGAATATTATTGAATTAAGTAAATGAAAACGAATTAAATATCAATGTATCTTTTCATATATTACAACGTTATCGATCAGTATGCAAGATTCTCAAATATCGTGAGTAATGGCTTACCAGCTACAGGGAGACTGTATTGCTTATGGTATTTTCTCTTGTATTTGAGGCATGGACATTTTTTAGTTGAGCAGTAATTATCAGAGTGGATAGTGAGACTGTCAGTGTAATTTATCTTCTTGAGCTGCAAGAAAGCTGGATGCACGTAGCAATGCAATTAACTCTTTAGAATCTCTGAGTTCATTAATTGCTACGATTCCTCGAAGGATTGATTATTAGAAGGTATTGGGGTAGCTGTGATGTGTGAATCACTCTTTATTTGGGTGTCTTACTTTAAAATAGGCCCAGTATATGAAATAGAAGGAATAGATGTCCTTTAGCTGGCTGGACATTTATTCATATTACCATTAGACTATTATTTTTATACCTGAATATTGAAGGAAGCTACATCCAGAGTTGGTGTGTTTCTAGCTAGTAATGAAGAACTACTCTGCCTGAAGCCTTGTCGAGAGGGATTGAAAGTCTTCTTTGGTTTTGAAGCTGATTAGATGGGAGTAGAATTATCTTTAATATTAGTATTTCTCTTAACTAACACGCCATTAGAACGAGGCAAAGTCTATTATTGTTATTATTCTTCTATTATTTACTCAGATTCTTCTATGTCATCTAAAGCCCTTTCAATGGACATATTTAGTGCTTGATCTTCGTCCCTAAAGCTATCGTTGGTATTATCACAACTATTGATATCATTACTATCATCGAAATCACTGGAGTCTAAATCTTTCTGAATATCTACAGGTGAAATCAATTACACCATTGGGAAACTACCTACTGTGGTGAATTGTCTCTTTTTCAATTTCGATTTGAGTTTTAAGTATTACTGATATCTCTCTTTCTAATACTGCATGAGATCTCTAGTCACAGAGTTATATGCTTCATTAGCGTGTGGGATCTCACTAGACAGGGATTCTTAGGATTAGAATTAGCTCAGATTATGAGGATGATGATCCTCAAGTTCTTCTTCAGAATCGAGTTTCTAACGCTTGAAGTTATTATTATTGTTTTCTTCGTTGGATATATTTTTAGCACAGACTATTTTCGCTGACTGGAAGATCATTCCAAATGGTGAAGTTGCGAAGGAGACTAGTTTATTGCTGATAATAGCAAGTAATCCGCTGAGAATTTGAAGGAACACTCTGAACATTGAGAATTTGGTGTGTCGTCGTTGTAGCTTCAAGCTTCTTGGTAATACTTGCTTCTGGAAGTTGGGGGAGGGCACTTAATTGTGTTTAATTAATTAATATTTTTTTTCCTTATTTTGTTTTAAACTCTTTTGCGTTCTGTTCTTCGTCTCCTTTTTCTTTCTTATCATCTTTTCGTCAGTTCCGCATCTAACAAAAGCCTAATTTTATGGTTTTGATTATTAGCCTTTTGAGGCATTTATGACTTAGCTCAGCAAGCAGTCGATCCTGCTTTCGAAACGTTCAAAGTTTAGGAATTAAAATGTTTTAGTATCAGTGTTTTTTATTAGTCCAGTGAATGGTTCACTTAAAGAAATTTGATTTTTCGGCAGACATTTATCTTCATTGAGTAAAGTTTACTGAAAGAAATGCTTAATAGATGATTTGGTTCAAGTTTTATTAGGGTAATTAGATGGAGGATCATTTATCTATGATATTTATGCTAAAACAACAAAAATAGAATTGTCTTGAGACAGAAAATAAGAAAATAACAAGCACAGACTTATTTGTTTTTTCATAATAAAAAAGTCTGGTTTTCTGTTGTCTATTTCGTTCTAATCCTTCATAATTCATTCATTTTTAGATCTTTCAAGCTTTCATCATTTAGGTTTAGTAATTCCTTAATCTCTTGCTTCAATCACATAACTAAACAATCGGACAGCAAATTAAATTTCATTCCTTTTGTCTTGAAGAATGGTTTTTCTGTAAGTTGAAAATTTCAATTTCCCAATTATTCTTCCCACAATCTCAACCAAATAAAACTACAAAAAAATCAAAAAATTTATTGTGTAATCTCCTTAGAAAACAGCTAACTTTTTTAGTAATTTTGAGATCTCTAAATAACCATCCCAAAGAGCAATTTGAATATCAAAACTAACAATATTGAAGAAAAAATCATTCTTGCCTCTAGTCCTATTAATGCTGCACAATCTGTTCCTTCTCTTCACTATCATCTCCTCTATTATTATTATCTCCACATGCGTATCTACACTCATTAACGTTGACGTAAGTCGTTTTTTCGTCCTCTAAGACACTGATATCTACACAGAATGCAGCAACCTTGCAGGCAATTATAAGCATGTCATGAAAGGCACATAGATCTTCTCTGAAGGAGGACTTACTTCAGACGCTATCCCTGATGTAACTTTAACAGGATGGTTCCTTCTTAAAGGGGCTCGCTCTCAGGATTACCTTTTATTTTCTGTGAGAGATGATTCAGCTAATATTCTGACAGTCTACTACAATACAGTCAACTCCATCGTTTCATATGACCTTCTTGCGAATGCCAACATATAAAAATTAAGTTTGATCGTCAAAAACAATTGGCATTTCATCAAAACTAAGCTGACATTTGATACATCTAGTGCTATTCTCACTGTACAGATCGATATTATCTCAGGTAATATGGTCCTATCCAATATATTAGACTCTTCCGCTTCCTTAATGAAAGGTCTGCCTTATGAATTTAACAGATTCAGAATGCAAGTAATCTTCGGAAACAATCCAATTATTGGAGA
>Ga0302285_10000660_pt1 | contig 18781 bp, 13 predicted proteins | sample III_Fen_E2_2_FD_200455 | JGI IMG/M metagenome (GOLD analysis project Ga0302285, IMG submission 200455) | Peat permafrost microbial communities from Stordalen Mire near Abisko, Sweden - III_Fen_E2_2 | ecosystem: Environmental > Terrestrial > Soil > Wetlands > Permafrost | place: Sweden: Abisko... | reverse complement strand
AAAAACTTAACAATTTTTTCCTTTCTATTCCCTATTTTGTTTTTTACCTAGTAGTAGTTTTTTCAGGAACGGCGAGGCTGTTTCTTGGATTTATTACAATATCAATTGCAATATTTTCCATATTCCAAGAAAGATGATGAGCTTATGCTTGTTCACTAAGTTTGCGGTTCGACGGAGTTACATTTAAAAACCTATTATTCGTTGAGGTTTTATGATTCCCTGGATTTACATTTAGCAACGATCCCCCTTAGTTAGCACACGAAGGGCATTTCGGGACAACAGGAAAGTTCTTGCATTACAAGACTCGATAAACTACTTATTCAGTGAGATTCTCTTTCTCAAGATCTAAGATGATGCTAATGATGACTCTTAAATTGCTCGCATTGCATGCTTTCTCAAATTGAAAAATGTAATTTACGAATTCATCTTGAATTTTGCCTATATTGTTCTCAATTCTTAAAGAAGAAACCGATGGTTACGGGAATGAATTACTGTTATAGTTGTTATTAATCGAACTGGAATTTATAGCTTATGAAGCAGTAGGATTGTGCGTCATTATTTGAATTCCATTTAAGTTATTCAAAGTGATAGGCTGGATGGAGCAAATCTTGCTCAAAGAATTTTATGTCTATCTCCTTGGTGGAAAAGGCTTATGAGGAGGTGTATTGCTAAAATTTTAAGTTTTCTAGTGAGTATTCTAGCGATTTCTTGTGCTGTCTTGCTGTTATTAGTGCTGTTCTGCTAAATCGCTAGGAATGCTCATAAGAGTTTGAATTGTATTTCTAGGAGAATGCGCAGTAGCTCTGGGTGAGTTTTCAAGTCTAGCCAAACTTGAATTCGGGAGCATCATGTTCAAGGAGCTAGGGATCTTTTTGACAAGAGACAGAGGAGGCTCAGGAACTTATTGCTGGGTTGAAGGGACTTGATCTTCCGGGCGAAGCATACTAAAAGAATTTTAGCTAGTGTTTAAGACTAAAAAAGGATTTCCTGACAGCATAGTCATAGCTGCTTTATGGTAACTTACAAGCGCTGGTGATCCGAAGAGTAGCTATGCAGTTCCCTTTGGAAACTAAGTGATTATTCCACGTGAAGAAAGCTAAGCCTATGAATCTTCCTAAGAAAAACTGTTGATATTATTGCTATTTACTGGGCTAGCTCCATGCGATTTATTTTCAAGAAAATTAGCAACAGAAGGTACAAAACTTGGATGGATGACATTCTTTTGTTTGATTGAGTTGAGTTGCATTGACTAAGAATCGTGTTTGAGAAAAATTTGAATCAATTCATGCTTTTTCGATGCTTCGAAGAATTCGAATAAGGAAACGTAAGTTGTGTCGAGAAGCCTCTAAAGTTCTTGGATTACATTTGTTGAAGAATAAATTGACTTATTTTCAGGTGATTCTGTATTTTTCATTGATTTCTAGTCGTTTTTATCTTATTTTTCATGAGTTACTGAATTTTTTCTCTTCATTTATTCAAATTTAGCAGCGTATTGCCTATTTTAAAAGCGCTATTACTATGATTACTGATATTGCGACTTATTTATCTCATTAGGTATCATACATTCAAATATATTCCCAGCAAACCCAATAATGCTGCAGTCTTCATCTAGCAATATTGATGGAAATATATCCTCTCCTTCAATAATAGATAAATCTCCATTCAGAAGAAAGTGATTTTTTTATTAACTTATGTCTTCAACTTAATAATCATTATCCAATGGCTTTCCATTGATCTGCATTGAAGGCCTTGAAGAAACAGTTTCCTTAAACCCTTTATTTCTTTATTACACTTCTTCTTCAACATTGCGATCTTAGAATACAGTGAGAGACTATTCATGCTATTAGGGATGGTAGGTATTAAAATTATTATTATTATTATTATTCTGATGGTTAAGAGTTGTAGCTGTAGTGGCAATTCTTTCAGGAAATATCTACTGCTATACATTTAGGAGGGTTTTAAAATTATTTCCTGTGCTGTGATATCTCTATCGACTGTTCTACATGAGCAAGATGTTATTGTTAATTTAATTGTCTTAGCTTTTCACAACACCAGAATTCAATTAGCTGGGTTTTCCAGCGTCTTTTCTGGATTTTGGTGCCAAATGAGAACATGGATTCATTGCAACTTCTTCTCCTTCATAAAAATCTATAATTTTCTTCTCCAATTCTCGTTTGGCTTCAAAATCACTGTTAAAATAAGCTCGAGAATGGAGACTTAAGCAATTATTAGACCCTTCTGCAGATGAACTGAGATTCATCTAAGAGTAATGTTTGGGCATACCATTTTAGCTACTTTCTCTGCCTGAATGGATTACTCCATTTGTAAATGGAGATTTCGGTGTATTTGGAAGAAAAAAGCGATTACTCAGCTTATCTTCTGCTTAAACCTGTAGTTTCATGTTAAAAAAGTTAGTTTTCTGCTCTATCTTTGAATACCGCTAGCTGTTTATCCCAAGAGTATTGGCATTAGGTGAATAAAATAAATCTTCTGGAGACAGCGGTCCATCTGATTTAATATGTCTAAATTTCTTTTTCATCAGATACTTGCTGTCTTTTTATCCATAACTTGAGACAAACAGCACAGGAATCAAGACACTCAAGGTCAGAATTCCAAGTTCAGTAAGAGAGAAATAGAATTTGTCTGTCTTTCCAAAAGTAAACAAGATTACACAGAAAAATAGGAGGAAAATGAACCAGTCCTGAAAATAATATCTCACTAGAGATTGTCGAAGAAAATAATAGTATATTCCGATAGATGCGAGATCGAATATCATCCAAGAAGGGTTATCAAGTGAGGAAGCTTGTAGCCATAAAACGAAATAGAGATAGTAGATTAAGAAGACAGATTAGAAGAATACTGTCAACGAGAAAAAAATAATCTGTCCATCGATGAATGATTGAATATTGCAGGCACTGCATATTGTCGTTCCAAAAAGCCCTATATATCCTAACCCAAGGACTAGCCCGCATAAGACAAAATGGGTTTTGTTGTTCGCCTTCTCCAGATTATTGAATATGCTCGATTCATCTGTGTGTATTTTTTAAGTTTAAAATGTTATTGTTTGTGAAATGGATTATTTGTTTTTTTCTCAAGCGAATCCCCCTCCTATTTCTTACTAAAACATTGAAGTGCGCTGATATGCACAATTTAAGCCAACAGCAATAGAGCATATATTATGAATTGTTGCTCTGATGTGGTTGCAGCAGTCTGCTTCTCTGGAAAGATGTTTAAAAAGAAATGTTTCCCCTGAGATGATAGGTTAAACGAAGGATGGATCTGTTCTGCAATATTTAAATGCATGTTTTTTCCTTCCTCCCGTCCTAACCTGTATGCATCTTCCATACTTGTCCTTCACACACAAACTGCTTTTGTTAAGGCAGATAGACAGAAGAAGGACGCGTCTTCTTTTTCTCAGCAATTCTGCTCCTTCCTTTTTCCTAACTCTCTCTCCTTATTTACACTTTTATCTTGGAATCACTTATTGTGGGGAGGGGGGTAAGACAGAATTACACTATCTTATCAAAATAATCGAATCACACCGACGCACCCTTCTTCTTCTTCTTTACCAGAAATCTAGATGTTTAACACAAAATTTTACATTTTATTATTTTTCCATGCTATTTTTAAAAGTAAGAAATATCCTTCTTTAAACAATTTTTAGACTATCTGAAATTCGGGAAGCAAACACTTTAGAGTGTAAGTCAGGGTCAAGAGACACAACATTTAAAGCAAGTAAGCACAAGAACATTAGCAGTTCGCAAATAAATTTAGATATTTTTAACTAAAAGGAGTAGTAGTTTCTAATTAATAAAGTTTCTTGTTTTTCTAATCGATAAGAAGCAGATTGTCTCTGTGTTGGGTATCTGTAATTGATGTTGATCTATATTTAAAGGTAATTGCGGAAAAATTAATTCGAGAATAATTGCTTTTTTTTGTTTTATTTCAGTTATTTCTCTAGAACGCAAAGATTAATAACCTTAAAATACATCACTCTTGATTGTAAGATTATCTTTGTTGAGCTGATTCGAAAGATTGATATTTTTTAATAATTATGAAAGAAATGTTATTTTTTTAAAAAAAAGAAACAAATCAGCTGAAACACTGCGATGCCTATTGTCCTAACAAAAAGAGCAGGACAATCTAGATAAATTGATTTTTGAGCAGAAATCAATAATTTACATTAACAATCAACAGTACCTAATAATTATTTATTTCGAAAATAACACATCCTTTTTCTATTCAATGATTCGATTAAATCTAAAAAGAAAAATCAATCTTTATTTAAAAATAATATATTCGAAATTTTAATTAAATAATTATCCCCCACGCAGTAAGGAAAGTACCATAACAACTAACTAAAGTTTCCAATCACAGAATAATTAATTATATTTGATATTTTTTAAATATTCTTATTCATTTGTTAGCAACTTTAATTCAGTGAAAAACGAGTGGTTCTAGAAGGGATGAACGTTATCCAAATAGATGAAAAATTCAACCTGCTTTGAGAGGAAACATTTTTAGCCTATGGATTTATCTGGCTATCCAACTCGCAGATTGAGAAAAGCAATCTAAATAATTAGGTAGCTTAGAGAAAAGTAAATTAAAATTCGTTGCCTGCTTCTCTTTTCTTTTTTGGTGCTTACAAGTATCGTTTCAAAGATGTGAAATCAACACTTTTCTTAACATAAAAAGATGCAAAGATTATTCATTTTTTTATAATATATTAAAGAAGCTACGAAATCGCTTTTTTTCTTATTTTCTCAAGAAGTAAAAGTTGCATTATTTTGACTACTAAAATGGTATTTTCTGAGGAATTTGAAGGGAATATTCAAAAGATAATTTAGAAGTTCAAATGTAAAATACTAATCTATTGCTATGAAACTAGCATATATAAGGTTATCCAGAAGGCATTTTCTAAAAATGATGTTTGCGCTTAGAATGGAATGAAAAATTTTAGTCAATCAATTTTTTTGGGAGGGGCTGACGATTGATCATCCAAAGAAAGAAAACTCGAATTTGTATTGGAGGAATTCACAATCTAAAAGAGGGAGAGAGATATAGATAAGGGAAAGTATAGCAGCTGTATCGTCTTAGGATATCCTGAGCAAGAACAAGCAAAAAAGGAGATACAATCCTAATGAGCGATAAACAGTTGGCTAATAACGTGCCAGGATTGAATGAGATCGGGCTTGGAAAATAGGGTATCCGATAGGAGAATGCATATCTTGATCATATCTAAGGAAATAATCTTGAGAAAGAAACGAAACTTTCTTCTTCACTGGATTCTTAAATTAAAACGAATCTCAATTGTCTTGATGAAGTAATGTTCAGCAACCATGCTTGCAGCAAGCCTCGCTCAACTTCGATTAATATGAATTTAATAGAAGGTCTCCGCGAGCATGAAAAAGTAAATTCTAGTGAAGATATTATTAAGTTATCGAAACGAACTTTCGAAGGATTATCTGATATATAACTCAGTGTGAATAGCTTCCCAGAGGGCTTCCCTTCAGTTTAGCTCAGCTCTAAGGGGGCCTCAACGTCAGTGGAAAATGATATAGACGTAGACAATAATAATTTACGATCTCCTCCAAAATATTAGCAAAGACAAGAACACGAATATATACCTTATTAAAAAGACAAAATTAAAAATAATATTGAAGAAATTGAAGAATACGATACTTCTTCATAGTAGAATAAGAGAAAACCTAAGCTACTAATGATACAATTACCTAATTCTAGACCTTAAAATCGTTAAGGCAACCTCTATAATTTTATGGACAGCTCACCAATTAAAGAAATCTAAAGTGACAGTTCTTCATACAGGGAGAATTTCCCTTAAACTTAGCCAGTAGGATTTGTAAGGACTTCAAAAGGCAATGGATATGATACTGTAGAAGCTCTCCAGAATGACGAGTAATGAATGAACATTTTGGGTGGGAAGTAGTGAAAGAAATTGAATGTTTTTTTGGGGAGGAGAGGAGGGGAGTTTTAGCGTTTAGAAGAGAGAAGGAGACGAAATAGTGATTCCTTACATTTCTTTAATTTAGAGCGCTTTTGCTTAATTTAAGGTGATATGCTTTTGTTGTTGTATGCATTCCAAGGTTTACAATGATGTTCTAGTCGAATTGCCCAATAAAATCTCCAACAATTCCAAAAATCAAGAAAAAACACAACGATCATTCATCACAGCAAGGATCTTTATCATCGCCTATGAAGGATTCTCTAGATAAGTTAAAAGACTCTACTGCTACATTTTTTAAAGATTCATAATAAATTTCATAGAATACGGATATTTCTCAGAAACCTATCGAAACTTTAACTGGAATATGCTAAGAAGAATTTCTAAAAAAAGATGAAGATACGATTGAAGAATAATTATGCGATCCTAAACAAGTCGAAAGGGAAGCAGTGCCAATAAATAAAGATGCCATGCAATATGGCTTGACTGATATTAGATCTGTGAGGAATTATAAAGTGAACGCTTTCAGGAATCGACTGAATCTTTAGTCGTAATAATAGCAATTAGCAGCGTAATCCAATTTAGAGGGAGACAGAAATAGTTCTGGTTCACAATGTTTCATCCCTCTGATGAATGAACCTGTTTCGCTCATGGAGATGTAAAAGAATTAAAACTACAATACTGTGGAGACGCCCATATCAGGAGGAGGATCAGGATAAAGAACCATGTAGCGACCTCGTCTGAGTGTCCCTCCACTTATGCCTTTAGGGAGGCCTGGATATCTTTATGAACCAGCTGAGAAGCAAACTGGTTTTGAGTCAGCGATTCAAGAAGAAGGAACTAGCTAGATTGACGTCGATGCCCCATCAAAACGAAAGTTCTAGAGATAGCTTCTGAGAATAAAAGTAAATCCGGAAAATTCCTACAATAAACGGGAAGAAAACACAGAAACGTGGTAATAAAACAGATATTAAATATTTGTTTTAAATGCTTTTGTTAATAGTTTATGTGTTTTTGAACAAAAAGGGATGAAGTTGTTTCATCAGATTAGGGTCCAGCTGAGACAATCTTGGAACCTAAAGCGAGATAAGGTAGCAGTAACTTCGAGGATTAGTATACAATCATAAATTAACGCCCTTTAGGTGAGGGAACCAGCGGTTGTGTGTATTAGTGCGTGAAGAAAAGTGATGATGACACAATATATGCTGTGAAAGTCATGCGGAATGTCGATGAGGAGATGTCAAAGAGCATATTCTAGACATTTGGGATACAGTATCGATTACAGCATGAATCAGTCTCTCGAGTTTATGAAGTATATTACAACGAAAACAGCTAAACAGTCCATTATGTCATGGAGTACATCCCATTCAGATCCTTAGACAGTTTGCTCAGAGACAAAAATCGAACCCTCAAAGAAACGGACTCTTCATGCATTGTATAGAAATTACTCAAAGCCGTCTGCTATATGGAGTAAAGAGGTGTATGCCATCGAGACCTGAAGCCAGAGAATATTCTAATTTCCGAAGATCTAACGCAGATTAAGATAATCGACTTCGGAATCAGCAAATCGTTTGTGAAATCATAGCGAGTTTAGCATATTACATAATATGTTAAGCATAAAATGTACACGCCAACAGGCACGCCAAGCTACAAAGCACCTGAGATTCTGCAAGGCGCTGGGTATACGTAACTAATCGACATGTGGGATGTTGGAGTTATAACATATTAGCTTATCTGCAAGGGTAAACATCCGTTTAAATGCGCCTCACAGACTGAATAAGATTAGAGAATAATGACCTAAAATTATGACCAAACTGATGAATATTGGGTGAAAGCTTCAATCAACGCCAAGAACTTCATAAAGTAGTTACTGAGACTCAACAGATATCCCGCATTTGAAGCACTAAAACATCCTTGGATTGAATAGCGCAAAATAGACGTTGCGGACGATGACAACAACAGAAATGCTATTAAACTTGAAAAAAAGCAATCAAACAATACGATGACAACATCTGTGCCTGTTCATTTCCAGCCGAGATTATTCAACACATTTAACATCAATGTCACGAACAGCGAATAGAATTAAAGAAGTGATAATAATGCAGAAAATGACTAAAATACAAATACAAATAATTAATCTAATGAATTCGATTATCCAATGGGAAATCTCAATGCTGTTGTCACTACTACTGCGGAGAGACAACAATCCAAAGAAGATGGATCATCCGTAATTTCAAGTAATTCTGGTGCAACACCCGAAACAACACGAAAATCAAACTTTGGAAAAATGAATAATGATAGTACGCCCAAACCTGGATTAAGGAAGAAACATTCAATTTAATCATTTTCTTCGACTCAGGACGTTGTGCATGTGGTTATGCGTTAGAAACTCAGCGAGAGTAGAGAAAAAATGATGTAATTTTTCCTTAGAGCGAACTCGATTATTAAGAATCTAGAAGAGGAATAACTAAAGTTAGAGTAAACTACCCATCCAGGAAAAACCCTTAAGAGAACGCATTCGATGGAGAAATAATGTGATTAACCAAATAGTCCACATAATTCAGCTGCCCCGTTTCTTGGAATCGATGGGCTTTCGATTCTTTCGTCTGGAGGGCTTTTCTAAGGAAATAGTAGTTCTCGAATAAATAGCCCTTCAGCAGCAGTAGGAGGACATCCAAATTCATCTAATTCTTAGGAAGACATTTAGAGATGTATTGGAAGTCCAGCTGGCACTCCTAGTGCTGCTGGGCCTGCTATGCAGACATCATTTCATATGAGTCTTTTTAGCAAAGAAGCGTAGAGTAGTTTTACGTCGAATAAAAATGGATCTTAGAATCTTCTTCCTAACATAAATAATCATCAGAATCTGGATAATTCGAACACTCAATCAGAGGGCGAGAAGTTTAATAGCTCATAATTAAGTCAGATGCCTGATTTTAATAGTATGAAATTCTCTAGTTTAATCGCGAGAAAGAACAGTTAACAATAGCAGTAATAATAGTAATAAGGTAGTAACGCAAGGAAGTCAAAGGTGATTCAGAGAAGAAATAGTACTTTACAGACTAATTCGATGGAAAAGAGCATCATTTTTATCAAGGAAGTGATTGGGGAACTTTAAGAAACGTTTGGGAAGGAATAATTATAAAAAGAGGGAGAGAACACTCCGTCTAGGAAAATGAAAATAGGAGAATATGCTGAACTTCTTAAGGCGAACAATAATCATAATAATTCGAAAAATGAAGCAGAAGAAGCAGGAGCTAAAACTGGGGGAATTAATTTGTAGTTCTTATCTTAACACCAGCAATCGAATGGGGAAGCGCACGATAACAAAGTAAAAAACCCTATTGAAAAGTTAACTCAGCAACATTTACTTGCAGGAGCTCTTGGAAACAAAAGGTTAAGTGAGAAAGATCAAGAAAAATGGAAACTTATTGCCGAAAATATGGAAAATAGCGACAGTGACAGTGATAGTTAAGACAATAAGAGCTAAGACGATTCGTCCTCAGATTCAGGTACATCTTCGAATTCAGATTCCTCAGAAGAAGATCGAACATAAAGCTTCGATTTAGATAAGTTCCTTATTAAGTAACCTGATCAACTTATTGAGCCTGAATAACCCGATATTGATCCCCAAAAACCTATCTTAAACGCAGTAGTTGATAATCCATAACACTCTAATAATGTTGAATCTCCTGAGAAGCATGGAAATAATAAGAGCAAAGATAGTCTAACAAATATTCCTTTAGGCTTCAATCCTTTATCGCAAAGCAAACTGAGTTCTTTGACATTCTCCGATGCTAAAAACATGGGAAAAACAGGAGGCTAGGGGATATTCTAAAGTGTGCCTTATGTGAATTATATGAGCAGCAGTAAAGACAATATTATTAATAAATCGTTAATAGAGTTGTAAGGACACTAGGAGGATAGATAACACCAGTAACCAGCGATTGTCATGAATACCAGCTGTGCGTAGTCTTCGAAAGAGAATACCCATATTCATAATCGCAGTGCTGAATAATAATAATAATAATAATAATAATCGTAAAAGCAATAATAGAATCATCAACAATCCAGCCATTTCCATCATTCCAATTCCTTAGCGTAAATGTAATCGCATCACCATAAGCACCACCATCATCATGCCAAACACGGCAAAAAAAATCACAAGAATAATAAGGTATCAGATACATAAACAAAGCTGATCATTCCACCTATTGCCACAGAATAAGTTGAGAGTTAAGCTAATTAAAACAACAGCTAAACTAGCAATATCAATTAGACGATGAGCAGCAATTGTAGCAGTTGCGGTCTCCCTAATTCCATGCAATAATTGCAGGAATAAAAAATCCACGAAAATGGAAACGACGAGAAACTTTTTAAGAACAAACTCGCTCCTATTCCGAAACGCGGGAGCAACGAAATGAGCTTCAACGATTCGATGGGAGATTAGAACCTGAGTTTCATAGAGATGAATCAATCCAAGCTAGTGCAGAGCTTCTTTCCGAATTCAGAAGATCAAATACCTATAAACCACTCAGTCAAAAAGGCTAATTATCTTTTTAGTATGAATATTAGCTAGACTTCGAGCATCACCGCAGGGAACATAAGTCTGAGCAACAGTGGGAATAACAACACGATTCGATCTTTCCATGGAATTCCCTAAGGAAGTAATGGCTCAGGAATAATTACTAATGGACATGTAGATAACACAGGAGGAATTCAAAGTGCTAAAGATAGGGGTAATAACAATAATACTTCTAAGTTTAAATGGTAATAATCTGAGCATAATAGTAGCAGTGGTGGTAGCAATTCGTAGTTTAATAAAAAAGAAGGAAAAATGGATTTTGATATGTCCGTTTCAGAGCAAGTTTCTCAAGGAGATTTTCCGCTTTAAATAAGTCAAAAACCTTTTTTAGATAACTCCGTTTTTAATTCAAGTTACGAGGCTACGCCGTCAAAGAAAGGGCAACTACAGAAGTAGCAACCAAGTAGCGGGGAGAATGCATAAAGTGAGTCGAATAGCTAAAGCGATAATTCCAACAATACGAAAAATAGCCTGCCTATACCAGTTGCAGAAAGCAAACCTACATCTTAAGATTCTTCATCGTCACTATGCTCCTCCCCACAGAAACACAAACAATCAGGAAGTCAAACTGGAATTATCGATGGTTAAAGCATACCTGCACCTTCCAAGGAGTATTCACTTTCAGGGAGCGAAGAGGAATCAAATAAATTAATTGAAAAGGAGATAAAAAATGTTCCGATCTAACCGTAAAATGAGAGAAAACGCTCAAGGAGCAGGAGTAGAAGCCCTGGGAACAATTCCCCAGCTGGGATTAGTAGACACACGGGATTTAGGCCTACATTTTATCAGTAATATAACAAGTAAACATCGAATTATTCGACAATCATTGAGGAATCAGGTGAAACTCGAAGTTGTCTTACTAGTTCACTTGCTGCTAGCTCTAAATATGAATTCGATGGAACTTCTACAACGTCTATGGGCTTGAAACTCAACTAAACTCGTTCTTTGACATAAATGAATCAAAGTATTTTTGAAAGAAACGAAAATAATGCTTAAAGTATATCTATTAATTTCTACCCTCCTCATCCTCACATCCATCACCAAAATAGCTTGCCTGCTGGACATAATTAAGTTGTGCACTCCTGCGATGATCCGGAAACTCCAACTGGCGATAAACTACTTTCAAACGGGTTAAATGATTCCCCTTTTCGTCGAGCAATTTCCATTTCTGTCAAGAAATTAGCAGCTGCTGGAAATAAGAATAAAAACAAATATCATGTTGGATCAAGGCCAAGCTCTATTATTGGCAGTCAAAGCAACAGTAAAACCCATTCCCCGAAGATTACATAATCATAAGTTTCTCAGCATTCATTTGATGATTTTTTTGGTACGATGCAGAAATCTGCATTTTTTGAAGAAGATCAATAGTAAACTGCGGTTTCTTAGGAATCGCATCATCATTTCTAAGGAGGTCCGTTAACATCAATTAAAGAATAAGAAGTTTTAGAAATACTCCCTCAAGAACGGCATTACTCCGATACGACAAATTTAAGTTAATAACCTCCTCTTTTAAAACATTGTAAAAGCTCTCTAAAAGGAACTCTATCCAATGAGAACTTCTTCGAGGCAATAGCTGAGATAATTAAGTAAAATCCAGAATATCCTTCTACTAACAATGAACAAACTAAATTAGATTAATGAAACATTTATTTAGTTTTCTCTCTTTTTTCTTAAAAAAATACATATTTCTTAGAAATTTCCTTTATTTTTTGTTGGTAATTCCAAATGGAATATATTTCTTCTCGTTGTTAATATGTTTCATCCATTTCACTCTGTATTCCTTCAATTCAGGAGGATTTAAGAAAGCTGTTGAAAAAATTTGATTATCAATTGTTTCACAGCACATAATTCATTTAAAAAGCTGAATAAATGAAATAAAATCAACATTCACTCATATTATCTACCTGTACTAATTCAAATGAGAAAAAGCAGTTTCAGAGATCATTTTGAATGTAATTTACCTTTTTTGCATTTATTTTTATCATTTAATTTGTAAAAATGAGAGCACTTCCCAAAAATAACAGGAGATGATTCTCTTTTTTTATCTGCAACTAGGATAAAACCAAGAACAGATGTATTTTGAAGTGACTATTGTTTACATTGATATCAAAATGAAGAAACTAATTGCTCTTGAGCTTGGGAACCATTTTCAGATTAAAAGAATAAAAAATAAATTAAGAAGTCATCTTAGGATTGTTGAATTTTTGCATCAAAACCCTGAATAAATTAAGATATCTGTTGCAAGGTCATAAAGGGTAACTTTCAAGTAAAAAAAAAAAAGAATTGCGTTCTAGGCTCAAGAGCGATAAGTCATATGAGGAATAACGAAGAACCCACAGGAAGCGATACCAAAACAAAAGAGAAGGGAGCATAAAACGGAGCTGATGCAAAACCTGAAGGGAAAAATGGGACTTACAAGTCGAACAATGGAACAAATAACAACTACAAAAGCAAAAACTAAAAAGAGGAATTGATTTCTGCAAATTTAGATTCATAGTATTACTAAGGTTCTTCGACGAAAAAAACTAACTTAACCACAATCAGAACAATATCAAACTCCGATCCAATAGAGATAACTCCTGGAGAAATACACTTCAAAGACATCCAAATCAACTAGACTTACGAAATCACTGTCTATGTGAGAAATCTCACTAAAACAGCAAGACGGATTCGAGTATTTTAGCCACAAATTCCAGCATTCCGAGCAGACTATGAGATGCAAGGTGCGATACCTGCTGGATTAGCTATGCGAGTGACAGTGACATTTGAGACTACTTATCTCGATAATTTCAAGGATGTTATGAGAATCGTAAGTGACAACGATTTCTCCAAGGAAATACCTCTTTTCGCATACTAGCCATGTGCTTAAATAATATTTGAGCCTTTCATCAATTTTGGTAAGGAAAAATGAAAGAAAAAAAGGAATATAGTTTTTTCTAAAAAAAATAACTACTTTTTTTAGCAGAATTCACGAAAATTACTACGATATTAACAAAATATAATTATCCTTTTATTGCATTTGAATGTAATAGGATTCGTAAAGGTTCAGCAAGTGAAGAAAGAAAAGATATTCTTCAAAAATGAAGGCACAGTAAGTACAAAAGTAGATTTAAAATCAAGTGATCCTGCTGATCTAAAAGTTGAGCCTGTTAGCTTCACCATAGCTCCAAAACAAGAACTATCAGTAGAAGCAAGCTATGAGAGTCAAGAAGCAGGTTTGTTCAGAGGTTTTATATCTGTTTCAACAGAGGCAGCTTGCTTGTAAAAAACAATTGACATAAATGCTACTTCTGTTGAGTTCACGAAATTCTTTATCGATGAGAATGGCAACTAATCTACATAATTTGACTTCGGTACGTTTTACTATGGCGAGCATCGACATCTCGAAGGATATTTAGTGAACAATACACCTAAAAAATATAAGTTCAAAGTTGGATTTCGATTTGGATTGCTATATTCCTCAGAGGATATATCAAGTCTATAGACTCCTCATGAAGTCGGAAGAGAATAAACTGAGAAGATCATGAGTGTAGAACCTTCTGAAGGAGTAATCGAAAGCTACTCGTAAATGCCTATTAAGTTTAGATGCCATTCTTAAGTTCACCCGAAGCACTAATTCTGGACTTAATCTTATGCATTATCCAAAGACGAAATGAATGCGGAAATTGAAGATTTCTCGTATTCAGCGATTTTTACATACGATGGAGTCAAAGAAACACCTACTATTATTCATGTCACAGGGAGAGGTATTTGCCCTACCGTGAAGGTTTCGAAGTCCCTCATTTAGTATGGTGAGTGCAATGTCAATGACTACAAAGATTCTAGGATCACAATTGAGAATAGAAATCAGAATATTCCAATAAATGTGTCCTGCAATAAAATACCATATTTCTCTCTGTCGCCTTCAGAAACTACCATAGCACCTAAAGGCGTTGAAAACTTCTTTGCAACTTTCAGACCTAAAGGTAAAAATTACCAAAGATTCTCTCCTTTTTATTCTCTTTAAACATCTCCCTCCAAATTTAATAATTTTTCTTGTGAATTTTCTTCGATAGCTGTTGGGAGCTTTCAAAAATCTATGCAGATCTTGCTACTTGATGGAGCATATAAACTTGAACTCAAGATGCTTGGGAAAGCACTTGACATAGGGGAAAAGACATTCGATAAGAGAGGACCTGAAATTCTCCCAGAGAACTTCGATAGGGAGAAGAAATATGTTGATGATGACAACTTGTTTTAAATTCGTCCCCGGATTGAAGTAAAAAATAATAAAATAACTTTTTTGTATTTTTTTCTCTTGCTGTTATTGGATTCTGTTACCCATTTTTCTTTCTAATTCGGAATCCCTTCCCCAATTAATTTTAATTTAAAGTACGAAAAGCGCATTAATACTATCCCAGAATGGGTGACCTAGAATATTGATCCATCAGTTATTGATACTTACTTAAATGGGAAGAAATATGACGATTACATTCGTGACCATAGAATTAACCGTTCCTAGAAGGAAAGTGATGAAATCATCTAAGCTAAATATAATACTATGCTTTAGAAGTTCCTTGAGATGGGTATACAGCATCCAACTTAAAAGACTGACAAGAATCAGAATGCTGAATAAGACTCCGACGAAGAAGATAAAAAACATGCAACACCTGGATTAAAGAAAATCACTGATGCTCCTGTTGATTTTGCGTATGAAGTTGGTATGGTTCCTAATCCTATGAATGTGAGAGATCTACCTTTGCCAATAGCAAAGGAGAAATTATATGTGAATAGACCAATCGGAGCGTATGAGCCGTACAGTGAAGCAGATACTATCAAAGCGTTCAAGCCTGATGTAAATTTGGTTTTTAAAAAAAAGTGGCACTCTTCTCCGCTAAACCACAAGGAGACCCGAGACATTGCTGGCGTACTTTCTGGAGAATAACTGATGAAGATCTATGCAGGACCAGTTTTCATCGATTTTGGACCAGTGTTTGTTAAATCGACAATATCCAAAACCTTCACAATCAGAAATGATCTCAGAACAGCCATATCCTGCAGACTCATTGTATTATCATTTTTAATAATTAATAGTATGCAGATTAGCCATAAAATTACAAATAAATACATAAAATTCATTTTTAATGTCATTTTAATAGGTTGAAAGTGAAGAACTTCATAATTCCTTTCAGTAACTCTAAATCATTCCAGCCAGTTAAGTCGCTGGGTTTGATGTCGTCTTCACGAGCAATTAGCTTGGATAATTCAGATAGAACATCAAGTATATCTTGAACGAGTAGCATGTCTTTGAATTTTAAGTCTCGGCTGATGTTTAACTTGTCAAACTTGAATTATCGAAGATGGCAATTAAAATGAATTTTTTCGAAGATAATCATGAAATGACAACTAAAGAAGTACTTAAATTGACAAATAATGGAAATGCCACTGGAAAGTTCGAGTGGATGCACACAGTAAATAAAATCTTCACAATAACTCCTGAAAAGGGTGAGGTTTAAGCGAATCAAAGCATTAATCTTACAATAACGTTCAAACCATCACAGCAACCCGGGAATTTCCCAGGTGTAGCTAATTCTGGTGGATCATCTTCTATTTCGTCGATGTAGACGGAAAAGAGTGTCCCCGCTATCACGAGAGTTGAAGAAGAAAGAATTAGTTTGAAGGTTCTTGATGGTGCGGAAACTATTGTAAAATGCAGTGGTACGATCCAAGAAGCTAGGTGCATTCTCAAAGCAGTAATATTAATAAAATAATAGAAATAATGTGAATATACTGGAGGACTTATGTTATTTTTGGCTGGGGGCTAATTATTTATTTTTGTTACCCTAAAAAAAACAGGCTAGTCTGGAGTTAAAAGAGGTAGCTGTATCTAAACCAGAAATAAAATCATTTATCTTGAAGAATCTCAGTCGAATTCAAGCTATCTACAGCATTGATCAAAATTCTTTACCTGAACATGTGACTGTATCTCCGATGAAAGGGAAAATAGGCCCAGATGATTAGAAAGACATTGTCGTGACGTTTTTGTGTAATACGGAGAAATATGTGAAAGGAGAGATTGTTGTCTTGATCCGTGGTGGTAGAATCCTTAAATTGCCATTTTCTGCATAGACTATCATCCCGCAAGTGTCTATTCTCGAAGAAGCCTTCGAATTCGGGAACATAACTACACTTGGTAAGAAGACTATTCTTTGAAATAAATGTGTTTCTCATGAAGTTTTGACAATTATTTGATAATTAAGGAAACTCAGGTGTTCTCAAGATGACGCTTACAAATAATTCGAACATCCCTGCAGATTTGGTGCTGGATTTGAGGAGTGAAGATGAAATTGACACAGCTTAAATTGGAATAGACTGCTTAACAGCGGAGATAGAAAACTCAGATTCAGATTCTGTTTTGCATTCAGTTAACGATGAAAACGAAGGAGTAGGTGAGGATGAAGAAGCTGGGGAAAAAGATGATTAGTAAGCACAATAAGAAGTTGGCTTTGATGAGGCAGCAGATTAAAGTGAAAACAGCTTTGAAGAAGAGCTAGAACAAAAGAAATGCAAGCTCTTTAACCTCACAATCGATCCAAAGCAAACCTTAGTGTTCACGCTGAAATTCTGTCCTAAAGAAGCAACGTAAACATCAATACCCACTCTTTTGAGTTCTTTTATTTACTTATTGCTTTTATTCTTTTTTCCTTCTTAGAACTTACAAGCTCCTGCTGCCTTTGATTCTTTCCGGCTATGGTATGATCCCATCTCTGGAGAGATACATAACTTGCAAGGGATTACTTCCTAAATTTCTCTTAGACCCCTAGACATGCTAATTCAAGAGAAAAGTTATCACAACACCGGATAAGTGTTTCCCAGATAAACTAGATGTGACTCTAAACAATCCTGATAGGTAATTAGTCAAATGGAGGCTCGACGTGAGTAAACTCTCCTCCGATAAAATATTCTCTGTTGAACCAACATCAGGTATTGTACCTCCAATGGGGAAACTAACCATCACAGCGAATTTTAACCCCTATGCGCCTGGCGATTACGAATCCTCCTTACCGCTGTTCATCGAGGACGATCCGGATATTTCCCCAAACATTCCATATGTGGAATTGACACTGAAAGGTGAATCTGCTTTTCCAAGACTTTAATTTGACAGGAAAGAAGTTATTCTCCCAGTTGTGCCCTTAGGGATAGAATCTCGATGTGTGTTCAGAGTCATCAACGATGGATATGAGAACTTGAATCTCAGGTACAATGTAATTTAAGATATCACGAATATTAATGTGAAGCTAAATTGGCTGGATGGGAAAAACCTCGGAATCACTAAACATCGAGTGAAAGTTGAGGCTGTATTTTCAAGTCCGAAACCGCTATCGTTCACGACTAGATTAGAGTTTATTGATGACTCCGACAGAGTTTATCCTATCCATATCTCTGGAACAGCAGATAATTGTCTGTTTACTTGTCACCCTTACTTGCAGCGAGCCTAAGGAGAATATTAAATTTATCTCGATGAAAAAAAAGATGAAGAAAATGCCAAAAATAATAGCAGTTCTCATTAGAAATATGGTAATATCATGATCAGAGAGAGTGACGACGATGTGAATTCAATGGATGGTAAGACGTAGACATCTCGCACACATTCTATTTCCAATACCAGGAAAAAATCTTCTGGTGGAGCAGCTTCAACAGTCAGTTATGGATCGACGAAAAGCTCCAAGAGTTTAATAGGATACCAGCCAATTCCAACGTAATTATTAGACTCCTCTGTGGAGCACATCATCCGCTGGCTGAATTACCATGTGCTTTCAACGCCAATCGAATAATTCCCATAGTCAATAATTCACATGCATGGATAGCCAATATTCGATTTGATCACGTATCTAACTGGCAGAACAACATTCGCATATAAAGCATAAATTGACCACAACACGAAGAGAGCTGAGAGAGCTAAGATCTTATTTACTTAGTATGACTAGATGATTAAGAGTTTAAAACAAGAAGGAGCAATGCTAAATCATATCCGTCCTGAGTATCTACTGAGTTATCCAGATTATTTGTAATATATTAAAGCACTCCCTTAGTAAGTAGTAAACACGATTAATCCCTCAGCCCTTAGGATGCCGTAAAGCAGATTCATGTACTTAGCTGTTGATTCCTGGATTGTGCTGTTCTATCAGTTACTCAAAATATTCTTCTTAAATCGCCTTAATAATAAAAATTTCAAATAAATTCCTGGATTACCT
>Ga0302285_10000658_pt1 | contig 18822 bp, 7 predicted proteins | sample III_Fen_E2_2_FD_200455 | JGI IMG/M metagenome (GOLD analysis project Ga0302285, IMG submission 200455) | Peat permafrost microbial communities from Stordalen Mire near Abisko, Sweden - III_Fen_E2_2 | ecosystem: Environmental > Terrestrial > Soil > Wetlands > Permafrost | place: Sweden: Abisko... | reverse complement strand
GAGAGTGCCTTCATATTCAGATCGAATATTGTTCTGGGATTAAGAAAATGAAGAAGCAGGGAGTTGTAGTAGTAGTAATAGTACTATTGGTGATGATCCATTCTTAGTGTATGATAGCATACCGGAGATTGATTATTCCGATCATAAACCGATTTATGCGTTGCTGAGTTTGTAAGTGAAGAGAATTGATAATGATTTGCGAGAAAAGCTTGTCGAAGAAATATTATCGAAGTAAGATGCAAATAATAATACAGGAGAAGATATGGAGTATATTGAGAAAATTGTAGGTATGGATGAGGCAGATAATGAGATTAATTAGGCGTAGATTTCACCTACTAATTCGTTTTGAGAGAGGATGTAGAAAGGAGAGAAGGGAGAGATAAGCTGTATTGAGTGGATATTTGATAATATTTTATATTTTATGTTGTGTTTGTATTCAAGGTTAAATCAAGAACTGTTGATGTTGTGATAAATCTTTATTTTGGTGTTGTTTGACTAGGCTGTTATTATGTGTGGGTGTGTGTGTTGTGACAGATATTTTGTTTTTCCATTATTAGATATGTCTATCAGCTTATAATAACTCTAAATCTGGCATGAATTTTCAAGTTTTTCAATCCAGAAATCAAAAGTACATTTCTAAAATATGTTTTTTATCTGTCTGTCTTTCGCGGGTTCTTAAGGAGTCAATCAATCCGTCAGGTTTACAAGGAAGTCATCCTAAATTCAATCGGAGTTCATTAGGATCATTAAATTATAAAGTAATATTGTTCTTTGGAAAATATTGTTTCAACTGTACCAAAAACATTTTTAATTAGCTTAAGAAATCGCGGAATACATTAAATCCCAGTGCTTATTTTAGACAATTATCTCTTTTTTTCCTTAGAACCTCTATTTGTACATATGATCCGCTTCGATGGCTAGGAGCTAACAGGTGCGAACTTTGAGTAGCCATGTGTACTCATGGGTGAACCGCAGAAATATAAAACGACTATTCTGTTACACTATGCGTATCTCAAAGCGAGATAGCTCGAGAACGATCAAATAGGGATGGTTATTTGCTGCTAATCGAAGCTAGATTTCGAAGATAGATTGCTCTTCGGGAGAGGTGACTACAGGAAGAATCTAGTCACTGCATGCACGGAGAGGATCAAACTTAAATATATCGAGACATACAGCGATCTTTGCAAGTTCTTAGTAGCATTCAGTCTGTTGAAATAGCAAACCATCAACAGCAACAATCATAATAATTAAATTCCTAGATTCTTGTTCATAGATGATTTAAACTACTATGCAGGCACTGATCCTAAGAAACTATGCTACTTGCTGTTTCTTCTCAGGAATGTTGCATCGTTTATGAGTAACTGTAGTAATAAGAATAATCTCATAGCAGTGAAAGATGAAGGATTATCAGCAGCTGTTGCTCCTGCTAGTAATAATATAATTTAACTAAAGGGTTTTAATGTGGTTGTAACATGGTAGATCGAAGAAGGTAGTGATGTAACGAACGGATAGTTGAAGTAATAGTGCCTAGTGTTTAGGAACTATTTATAGAATCTATTTTAATTGACAGCTGATATTGACGACAGCAATACGCTTTAGATGTTCAAGATTCATTAGGATCTAGAGACGCTAGCTATGCTTAAAAGTCCATTTAGATCGAATGAATTCAAGGAAATATTGTAACATATTCAAAAGCTGTGAGAGAGATGAAAAAGAGAGAAAGAGAGAGAGGATTGAAAAGAGAAAAAAAATAATAATATTATTAGAATAAATATGAATGAATTTGTTTGTATTTTATGTGAGTATGTATGTATGTACAGATATTTTTTTATTGTTTTAAGAGTAAAACCGTATGGATATTAAAAGTAAATACTAATAGATAATGGGGAGGGTGAAATATTTAAATATACTCAAAATGGTTATTATCAATAGGGAAAAAGATGAAAGAGAATAATAATAACTTAATATTTCATGAATTAAACACAAGTATTTATTTTTTAAGTTATCTATGATGTACTCTCGGATGGAAGGATTATTTCATAGCACCTGCGCCAGATACGGCCATTATCAATGATGAGGATTATAATTATTATTGTTACAGGTATTAATTAGAATTTCTTGAAAGGGGTAGTTTTCTTGAAGGGTCTGTAATGGGATTGATTTAGATCTGCTAATTAGTAGCTGCTTCTGGTATTTTCGGAAGTGAAACCACACTGAATGCATTATTAGATAATGGCGATTAATCAGGTTATTTGATGCCAGCTACTATTCCGAGAGTTGGTGAGTACAACTGCAGCGGATGGGAATATGTGATATTATTCGTATTATTATTACTGCTATGTTAGTTGTTTTAATTGATATTTGATTCTTAGATGTGTGGGGTAGTTCTAAGATAATCGGTGAATTTTTCAGTTTGCGATGTGATTTTTTTGATTTTCTTAATTAATGTTTATTGCTGTGCGTCTTCATATGGTAGATCTTAATTCTTCTTCCAATCTCGAATGAAATTGTCTTTAAGCAGTGTTGCTTTGACTTATCGTTTCTTGTCGTTGTTGAATTCGAATGCAGTGAATTATTCTTTATTGGCATTACGAATGTTTAATAGACTAGCTGCTGAACCATCGAAGACTTCACCGAATTCGGTGTTGGATTTTAGTTTAGAAGGGTTCTTCGATTATTAAGAGACTCCACCGATAAGCTATGGGGAATAATATTAAGGTTATTACTACTATTGCTATGGAGGTTATTCGTGGATCTCATAAATGGAATATTTCTTAGAATTGACGTATTCTTATTAGTTAGTGTTAGACTGCTAGTTGAATAAAGGTGCATCTTTAGGTAATATCTACGACTAAGAGCGATGAATATTTGAAGTAAATATCAAGGATGCTCGAGATATTTAGGGTGGTTTATCTATAGGGCAATTGGAGGGATCTTAAGACGTAGATACTTATGAAGGGTATTATTATTTCTGTTATGAAGAATGTTCTAATCCAAGCAGTTATTGTAGGTTTTGTGTTGAATCCACAGAGAATTAGTGTTTCAATCTTGGTGGATTCCTATTGTTACTTTCAGCTGAAGTTGCTGAGGGGATATTTCCTTATTCAATAATTGGTTAATTATCACTAGCAGAATTAGTAGATCCAGGGATGTTTTATGAACTCGATTGAAGAATCGAAGTATTGTTATTTGAAGTAGCTAATTAATAAGGAACCTATGCAACTTATTTTGAAAATTAGCCTGTACTGTCAACGGATGTATTATTCTCAGATTGATAATAGAGCTTCCTTCTAGCTGCTTGTGCTCCTCTGTCTAAGGGGATTCTACCTAGGCCTAAGCTACGAACATCTCCTGCTGTGCTGGGGCTTTCATTTCCACTAAATAAATAAGGGCTGTTGTATGATTGTTTAACAAACGATCTGTTGTTGCTGTTAGCAACATTGAACTTACTCTTTGGACTCATCTAGTTGGTTATTTCTGGACTACCAATATTGCCTTATTAATTGAGCTTCTATGACTTATTATTAGGACTGAGATTACTCAAAAGAGGATTACCATTTCTACCACTGCTCTATGTATGATTCTTTGAACTAATTAAATCATCTTTCTTCTGGGTTTGCCTTGTAGATGAAACAGGTGAATCATCCTCAGCATCTATTTCTCGCAATGATTAAATCAAATTCAATGGAGGAATAGATTTCGGTTATGATGGTTATTATTATTTCCATTTACTTAAATCCTTCATACTACCAAAGGCATTATTACTTCCTAGACTAGCATAAGGTATATTCGTAGTCGTAAAACTGCTCGCGTTAATACCAATATTTGATCCTAAGGTAATCTTAGGATCTGCAGCGAGCAAGCTAAGTCGCTTATATTTATAAAATTATACTTGATTCTAGAAATTCATTGGATTCACTTAAGATAATCGCTATGTCATTGCTGATTACGATAGAATAGCTGTCTAAAGCTCACTTTTCTTTTGCATATTCTCAAATTCGATTGCTTGCTATCTGAATTCGGAAATGCTTGCTTTCTTTTATTCCAAAGTTAAATTATTGTTTGAGTATAACTTGTCGATAGAGATCCTTAGCTTCACGGGGACGCGATCTTCAATGAGATAATTCTTGAATTCATGGAATTGTTATACGCGCTTCTGCACACGCTACTCGTTCTCTTCGTAGTTAGCTGAGAATCGCTTGAAGAAGGCTTAAGATACAGCTGGTTCTTCGTTGATTTTTCGAAGAAAATCATTGGCTTTGATTTTAATTATGATACCTTTATGACTAGAACAGACTAACCTGAATTCACGTTAGGATTTCTTGAAAATCGACTCTTCTCCGATCATCTCACCAACAGTCAAGACCTTAATCTGAGTTTTAGATTCAAAGAATAATTAGACTTTTTTCAAAATAGAACGCATAACTCTTTTGTTTTTGTTACTTTGATTTGTTTGAGGACTTTAACATTGGAGTTCTTGTTGAGTGTTGAGAAACTTAAAATGTTCTGCTTCATGATCTCCTCCTTTTAATCCATTTACTTCTCCACAAGCTTAAAAACCTAAATACACACAAGCACACAAAAATGATCAAATAATAAGGTTTTTACTAATACACCCTCAATGGGATATCAATAACTCAATATGCTATTCATCCCCTGATCATAATATTACTTCGAATTCTCCTGATTTAATCACAAAGAGACTATCACATGGTTCTTTTTCATCAAATACTACATCGTTTTTGTTAGTTTCTATTTACTTATTGTTCAAGCATAAGAACCTAATCTACTTGATATTTAAATCACAGAAACCAGGCACACTCTAGAAGAAGTCAATTTCTATTGTGAAAAAAGACACAAATTAAACAAAATGAATATCCCCTATTGATAATCATTCCTTAATATGCCAGCTTCCCTTTCAAATAATCTCTAAAATGTGATGCATACCTTTGTTAAGTTTTTATTCTTCATGTTCTTTGAGAATCTTATTGAAATTCTCTTTGCTGAGTGTGGCAACATACGTTGGAGAGAGACATTTGATCGTCGCTAATCTTGGCTTGTTGTTGAGAAGTGCTAACTCTCCGAAAGCACCTCCTTCAGGAATAACTTTTACACGCATAAAATCTGCTAATGGATCGATTACAATAGATTAGACTGCATTTACAGCAGCTTTTGATTTATCTTCAGGTTCAGGTTATAAAGGTGGCGGTTTCTTTATGTACACACCCACAGAGCCTTCTAAGACGACATAGAACTTGTTACCAACACTTCCTGTTGGTTGTAAGAAAAAAAAAACGTTTTAATTATTAGAACTTATTAATTTAGCTAGTACGGTCAGTCTCTTTGGGAGGGAAATCAAAAATTTTAAGGTAATAGATTGTTTCAGAAAAGTGAGAAAAGAAGAAGAATCCCACAAAAAAAGGGGTTATTTGATAAGCAAGAAGAACGAGTTAACATTTCAATCAACTTTTCCAAAAAAATAAGGAGATTTTATAATATAATCACACCTAATTATCTAAAGGATTTATTTAAAAAAAGAAAGCAACAAGTTAAGTGATTAAATCCAAAAAGCTAGGGGGAAATTAGCAGCTTTCTAGCATGTTTTAATAGGAGCTTTTCAAAATGGGAATCCTGGATAAAAAATAGTAATCTTTAAAATCAAATCGAACACCCTCAAATATCACTTGTGTGATTGCTTGGGTTTCATCTTTCAGCTGTGAAAAATCAGTATAAGTACTTGCCCATCAAGCATTATGGTCACTATTTGCATATGTATTCCCCTTTGTCTTGCATCCTAAATCATAATACTCATCCTTGAATTTGTATTCTATTCTTTTCAATTTCTCAGAGCTTTATCGAACTATCGAACACAAAATTACTTACCAAATTCAAAGATGATCTCGTTGTCAGGAAACTATTCTATTTCCATGTACTTGCAGCAGAGCTTTGGAACATTGGCAGTTGTTGGATCTTCGCTGTATTGTCTGAAAAACTAAAGATCACCTATTTGATCGAATAATTCGGCGCATTGTTTTTGTGTTCTCGACTCGCTTGGTGTCTTCAAGATCTTTGTTACAACTTTTATCTAGAGAGTGGAGAAAACATAATATAAGAAACCAATAGAAAATGATAGCAAGAATCATAGGATATATTTCAGTGGTACATCATGTTTCTTTTCCTCCTGTTGTGTGGGTGCTGGTCCACCAGATGGATGTTTTTGGTTGTTCTGATCACTCATTGGTAGTTATTACTATTTCTATGTATATATATCTAGTCTCACTGTTTTATCACTACTTTGTTGCTGATCTCTTCTCGCTTTGATAATGATTACTCTACAAAGAATCGCAGAAATATTAATTTATTATTTGTGCACTTCACTCTCCCTTTGTTTTTCCCCACTGCGTTTCTTTTTCTTCTTCTTTTCCTGTTTTTTTTTGTCATTTCGTTTTTTTAATTTCTTACTCGACACAGGATAACTTGTATTTTGAATCTTGCGAAGGTTCCTACTGTTTAAGTGCTTCTAACTGGGGAGGATTACATTGGTTTACTCTTCGAAGCATGTGAAATCTTTGGGTAAATTTTTTTTTCGATAATAATGAGCTTCATTCTTGTAAGAACATTAGATCTTGTGAAAAGCTATTTACAAAAGTGAGATTCTCATGATTTTTTCTATTTTAATCTTTGTTGTTTCTCGAATATGCAATTTTGTCTTCTAAGGTCTTAGATCCATGAAGCTGAATGCGTTATGTTTATTAATCAGAAATCGTACATACTTTTTCGTTTGTTTTTGTTAGTAATAAACTTCCCACTCTACACTTAATAAAGAGTAGCATTGCAATTAAATAAATTAAAGTATTGATAAATGCCTCGTTTAAGTTACTTGAGAGAATGGTTGGATCAAAATTATTAACTATTTAAGATTCTTTTTCAGCGAATTGTCTGGAAATGTAGAAAAGAACTAAAAACTAAATATCGCTAATTCACAATTTTTTACAGCAAAAAAGAACAAAAGAAAAGTGTTAAGCTGCTTGCTTAGCTTGAGACATACAGTCCTCACCACGAATTGTGTCATCAATAAAAAAAATATAAAAATAATTCTCAAACTTATTTCTTTTTCCACAAAACATAAACTAAAATAAAGGAAAAGCATAATAAAGTGATAATCAAGTCAATTCAAAAGATTTTTAACAGATTCAGACTGAGAGAGTATTCCAAACCTTCGAACTTCCTTTTTTATGATATTAATAGCAGTATTATTTATTTTATTAAGTTATTTTTTCATTAAACGGAACTCAAAGCAATAATGGGTTAATATGCAAGAACAATTTCTGCCAAACATTAACAATTATTAAATGATAATTGCTGTATTTGTTGCTGATAGCCTTTGCATGATGACATCTGTTCTTGGATAATAAGGACATCATCAATGTCGCAAGACAAAGCTCTTTTTTCATAAAATACTTCTTCATATCAAACCCCCCCAATAATTTTACAATAAAAAATTCATAAAAACACACGTTATCCGCCAAAACAAGACAAAAAGCAAAGTTGAACTCGCAACAGTGTAGCTAAAACCTTCTAGAATATCATGAGTGATACCATCAAAATCGTCAGGTACGAAGAAAAATACAAGTAGCAAGTGATTGAGATGCACAAGCGACTGACTCCATCGAATCTGTAGGTACGAAGAATGCAATGGATAGGCATGTTCATCAAGAGCAATGGGATTGTCAACAGCATAATCATCTTTGGGTTGTTTGCATACATAAGTAACTTCCTCCTGAATTCGATTGTGTTTCGAGTCTTCAGTGCTGAATTGAATTTCACAATTTCAACTTTGCTGATGATTGCAGTGTTATTATTCGCTCTTTTCCCGTATCTGACGAAGGTCTTAGCCAAGTAAGCGAAACGATATGCAGATTAAATTGCGGATGACGATTTAGAAGATATAGTGGGTAACTACTAATCATGTTCAGATAAGAACTTCTGGGTTGCCCTTGATGAGTATCAGAATGTAAGATATTAGGGAATGTGGATTTTGTGATTGATTATTGTCATGTGTTGATTAACCTAGGTCTGTGGAAGCATTGGTCTAGCAAATACGATGCCGATAGAGACCTAACATCATCTTGGAAAGTACATCAAAGAAGAAGATGGGTTGAAAATCGCTGATCTGAAGAGAGTTATGGTTTCTGAAACACACAGACGAAGAGGTATCGCAAGCATGCTCATTAACTAAGCAGTCGCTTTCGCGAAATAGCAGAATTTCAGGGCGATTGTGATCACTACAATTTCAGTGAATTAGCCTTCTGTAGCGCTTTACAAAAGAAGTGGATTCTTCTTTGTTTCGTCGTTTTTCTTTTAGATTCTCTGGAAAATCTTTGGAATTCAGATTGAAGTGTATCTTAAGCTCATTTGAAGAACAGCGATATGGTGTATAAATTTGTGGAGTTGTGTGTGTGTCTAGAATCCATATTTTGTATCTGTTTTGATGAGGAAAAGCAAGTAAAAAAGATTTTATTTATTTGGGGGTTGGCGAACAAAACATATTGGATCTTATTTGATAATTTTGATAAGGAAAGTGATTATTTAGATTTTCTGAAAAGAAGTAAAAAGACGAAGCAGACAGGAATAATAATTACCGCAAGTGAAATGAAAGTCTCAGGGATATTGAACATGACGCCGTAGTTCAAATAGTTGATTGTACGATGCTCAGTAATTGCAAAGCCAAATGAAGAATATAGTTAAGTGTTTGCAGCTAAACTCAAGGAGAACAGTGGGTTTGAGAAGGAAGAATAAGAGGATAAGTTCTCAAATTCATCTGAAAAAAATATCAGAAATGCGAGGAAATTAAATGATAATAGAGACGAAAGTGTGTCTGCAATCGTAGCAAAGAATTAGAACCTTCTTCGAAATTAAGATAAAGAAAAGTAGAAGAAGGTGATGATTTAAGACCTATTTGTGTCAGGGAAAGACAGCGTTGAAGTTGCAATTCCAAGTTTGAATAACAATCATAATTAGAATTTTTGGAAATCAACAAGAAAATTGTCTGTTTTGTTATTATGTTAGGGGTAATTAAGATAATAATACTAATAAACATCTGTGAGCTAACACAAGAGTACAGCTAGATGGTAGAAGTCATTTATGCACAATAAACCAATAGCTAGTTTTGGAACTAGCAAGACTACAGAAGAGAAAGAGAAGGGTAGTTAAGAGAGAGCAAAGCAGAATGTACAAAATGAAGCATAATAGCAAAAAAATAAATAAACTAATAATAAGGTTACTAAATCCAAGGAAAAAAGAGACACACTATTCAGTGATATTATCCAATAGTTGATTGACAGTGGAAAGAAATAGGAGAATTAAAAGGATAATAATATCACAGCAGCCGTGAAGAAAGATCAAGAGATTGAAGGACAGATTGTGAAAGACTAACAAACAACAAACAAGAAGCAATAGAGAGAATTATAAAAAAGTTAAGGAGAAAAGCTTAGTGTGTTTCTTGATAATGAGTTGTTGACGACATATAAGAAAAATATGAAAAAGTAAGTGAAATAGCAAAAATAATAATCACAAGCTGATGAGATTAATGGAAATAGCGGTGATGTTCGAAAGTAAGGTGAAGAGAATAAAGGTTTTAGGTAATTTGAGTAATATTGGTAGCGTTCTGATGTAGAATAAGGTATTTCTGAGTGTAGACTCTTCAAGGGTGTTTATGTGGCAAATGAAAAGAATCAGCATTTAGGAAGGGTTAAATGTAGCAATCTAGAAGGAAATGTGTTTATAAACTCTAATATGGATTAGAATAGGGCATTGCATAATTGTGTAGTGGCAGTTTAGATTATTGAAGGTGATCCGAAGAAGAGAATTAAGAAAATAGATGATAAAACGGAGATTTCAGAGATAAAATCGGAGTTACTGAGAGAAGAAAGTCAAGAAGAAGCATTAGAGCAACCAATGAGATTGCTAAACGATGAGAATAAGTGGGAAGAGGAATAGGAGGAGTAGGAGATTATTGTGAGTTCTGAAAAAGCTAAGAACACAGATGAATCTAGTTTAATTGCAAAAATCGTTTATATTTTCGAGAATCCCTATGAGAATGATCGAATTCTTGGATATCTGCAGCCTCGATAGGATGGAAGAGAAGCTAAGAGGATTGAGGGTAAAAATCAAGGGGAAGCAGGAGCATCTGGGAGAAGATAAACTCAAGCTAAATTGAAATACTGGTTTATTCCGAAATATGCTAAGTTACCTAGAATGATTCCAGTTGAATTCACTGAGGAATTCAATGCTTATGTTGAAGAAAATAGTATTGATGTGGCAACTCAATATGTTGTAGCGAAGTTGAAGAGTAAGGGAAAAAAGAAAATAAGAGAGAGATAGTGATAAAAGTTATTTATTATTTATTTTTGGCTGTTGAAATAGACTGGCGAACTGATTCATTCTATGCTGAGGTATAAGTAGAAGAATGCCTAGGCAAGCGTGGTGATATTGAAATCGAGTGTTAAGCGCTGTTAGAAGAGTTTGGTGTTTACAATGAAGATTTTACACCAGCAACTGAGGAATATCTACAGAAATACAGGAATTAACTAGATGAAAGAGGGGAGTTTATCATACCTTAAGAAGAAAAAGCAAAACGATGGGATCTGACAAATGGTAAGGAGAAGGAATAAACTGAGGGGTGGTTTTATTGGGTAAAATGAATTATGATGTGAATTTGGTTTATTTTTTTGTAGAGATAATCTGCTCTATTGATCCAGCCGATGCGAAGGATCTAGACGATGCTTTGAGTGTAAAAGAAGTTCGAGAAGGAGTTTATGAAATCGGAGTGCACATTGCAGATGTTAGTCATTTTGTTTAGCCAGATACTCCTCTAGATGAAGATGCAAGACTAAGAACAACTTCAGTTTATCTCGTTCATAAAGTAAATTTTAAATATTAATATTAATATTATTTTGTTTGTTATCCTGTTTGTTTCATCTGATATTGTCTTTACAATGTTGTTTATTTAGGTAATCCCAATGCTTCCGCAGCTATTATGTGAGAATCTCTGCAGTCTAAACCCGAATGTAGAGAGACTTGCATTCACGGTGTTCTTCTTCATGAACGAGAAAGGTGAGGTTCTTCATAACGAAGGGATTCGTATTGGAAAGAGTGTGATTAACTCAGCCAGTAAATTCTCATATGACACAGTCTAACAGATGATCGAGAAGAAAATCAAATCATATGAGTAAAACTAACAAAATTATATCATATAAATTACTGAATACAGTTCAAGAATTCGAGATATTTTCCCTCATTTCATTTGAGATTTTTTGTTTTTAACCCAAAGAGAGTTACCTGAAATTAACTAACCACGGAATGGTGTGGATGGTGAGAAGATGTTCTCTAGTATCATGACGTTAAGCAGACTAGGCATGGCTAGAAGAGAACAACGTTTTAGCAGTGGAGTGTTTAAAGTAGATTCTGTAAAGAAGAGATTCAAATTAAACGATAAACTCTGGCCAATAGATTATGTCTTAGAAGATCGAAAAGAAGCGAATTTTGTAGTTGAAGAGTTCATGCTCTTAGCAAATTAGCTTATCGGCTAAGCAATCGTTGAGAAATGTCCATCCTTAGCTGTGTTGCGATAGCACTGTTTCCCCTCCGTTGAAAAGCAGAATGCACTGAATTTAATCGCACAATAGTTCAACAAACACAAAGTTGATTTCACGAATCTTTCTACTATCAACGAGAGCATAGATGCAATGCAAAACGATCCACTCGTGCTGCCGGAGTAGAAAATATTCATGAACAGATAGATGCACTTGGTCTTAGAGCAAGCGTAGTATTTTGTTGCTGGAAGTATCCCAAGGAATTAATGGAAACATTTCGCATTGAATTTTGAGATTTACACGCATTTCACATCGCCGATTAGAAGATATCCTGATTTACTCGTTCACAGAGTCATGAATGAGATACTAAACTGTGAGGGAAAGTAACAAAAACCAACGGAGAGTATACAGAAAGTATCCTTACTTGAAATCATGGATCTTTGTAATGCCAACAAAGCTAAAGCTAAGAAAGTATCTGATAACTGCTAGAAGGTATTTGAGGGGATTTGATCAAGGAAATAAGTGATTAAGGGTTTTTATAATTACTGTTTTAATTGGTTGTTTCTAAATAGATTTTCATGTGCTTGTACCTGAAAGATCACTGTGTCGAATCACAAGGGATGGTGGTGTCATTCGGACATACTAGCATGACAGTATTTGTACCTGATTACGAGATTCAAACAGTAAGATAAAGATAAGGTGATTCTAACAAGCTGAGATAATTCTTTCTTTGTTTTTATTTTTCTTAGACATTGTTCTTCGCTGATTACAAGGAGATTCGGAAATCTTCTGTTGAGAAAACTAAAGAAGGTGACAGTTAACTTAAACTGATTTTCAGAACAAATAGCATGCCAGCATAACACACAGTGTTCTTCACGGTAATACTCACACACATACACACACTGAAGTTTAAATTTTAAGACTTTTAATACCTTTTTTTCTTTTTGTTAGGCATATTCCCCAATTACAATAAGTCTTACCAGCACCGATACATTCCCAATTGACTATAAAGTGAAGATAACTCTTCCTGACCCATTTGATAAAACTCTTTTCCATGTGATTCAGTGAAGTTATTTATTAAATAGAGTGGACACAGCAGTAATTAAAGAGGGAGAGAGAGAGAGAGAGACAAAAGTGTAAAAAGTATTATTATTCTAGGGTAAATTCAATTATTGTTACTAAAATATGTTTGTAAATGTGTATTATGATTTAATTTGAAGCCTCTCTGTGGAATGAATGCCTTTCTTTCCCTGCTTTCCCTGATTTTCTTGTTTTTGGCGCTATCAAAAATTTGGCTAATTATTTCGAATCTAAACTCCTTTCTTATTTTTTGATTATTTGCACTAAAAGAATTGATAAAAAATGGATCAAAACCTTATTAGATTGCGACTGCTACAAAGCATCCTTCCGAAGCTCTAAGTGGCTAACCCTGCTACTTACTTCGAGGAGAAGAAAATCAAGCTGAAATTTGGGTGAGATTTAAGGGAAAAAGGAAGTCTAGAAATAAGAAGATTAAATGAGAGTGGAAATGATCGAGTTTTGTGAGCACTTTTTTATGTTCTTTTCAACAGAATAAAGCAGCTTAACAAAGATAAGGCAGAATAACTCAGTGTAATCCTTTAGGGCTTCACAGGAGTTGAGATCCTCAAATTGCACTTGCGGTAATACAGACATTTGTTTCTCAAATATTCACACCTCCCTATGGCCTATGGTTTATCTAATTTATCCTATTATTGTATGCTTTCTTCTAGCTAGAATCAACTCGGCGATGAGGGAGTGCAAATCATCTCAAACAGCTTTGCAAAACTCAAGACAATCAAGAGACTCAATATTAATCTCTAGTGCATAAGTTTATTCAGATTTTTCAAAATGGTCTTTTTCGTTTGCTTCTACTCATAAACACCCTTGGATTTACGTATTTTTCTGTGATTCCCACAGTGATGTTGGCTTGACGAGTGCAGGAATAGTTAGCCTAGCTAAGAATATCTCTTAGCTTGTGAATTTAGAGATTCTTGAGATAAATCTATGGTGGAACGATATCCGTGATGACGGTGTGACAGCACTAACTAAGTACATTAGCATTCTACCTAAGATTGCGACACTGGAATTAGATTTAGTGTAAAACAAGGAGGGAAAGGAGGAAGACATAAAATTACAATATTTATTTTTCTCAGCCATAACAATATCTCGAATGAAGGATGCAAGATGCTCCACTCCTTAGCACAGACTACTTCCTTGAACAATCTGTCGATCTTCTTGCAGTAAAAACACATACATAAATTATCAGGGGATTTACGATGATTTATCTCTTTCTTTCTCTCTTCTAAACTTGGTTTTCTTTTTTTCCTAGGAACAACCTAATTCAATAAGAAGGAGGCCAGAACTTAGCTGATGGACTCTTCAATCTAAAATCTCTCTAGAAACTACAACTTTTCATTGGGTAAAGTTATAAAAGCAAGTTGTCGCAATGATTCTTCAAGTTGATAAAATTCCTTTTTTTTTGCAGAGTAAACAAAATAGGTGAAGCAGGCGTCTAATCCCTCAGTAAAGCCATCCCACAGCTGTAGCTTCTCGAAGAAATAACTCTAGGACTCTTGTAACAATTTAGGAAAACATCCAAACAAATTTTTCTAAACGATAAATAATTAATCCCTTTGCTTAAAAACAGACAAAACGGTTTCACTGATGAAGGTCCAATCCAAATAGCAAATGGCATAGCTTAGTTGCATGCTTTAAAATCATTCAACCTTATTATGTGGTATGCAGCCAAGATGTTTTAGCTTTTTCAAGAATCTAAAAGTTCATTATTTTTTTTCTTGGATTGATCTAACTAATCTAGGGATGATGAAATCACATACAAAAGCTCATCAGCCTTCTCAAATGCTTTCGCAATTATGCCATCACTTTAGCATGTCTTCCTGAATATCAAGTAATAGCGATTCATTGCTATTATTTATCTAAAACTTAGTGAAATTTCTGCTATTTTTTGCTGAATCAAATGGATTTTTAACAAAATAGGGACAATAATTTAAAGAATAAAGGGTTCTTTGAGCTTGGAAAAGGAATTCAATAGAATAAGACCATTCATTTCATCGATTTAGTGCTTAGGTTAGACTACAAGAGTGATTTTACTTGAAACTAATGATAATAATATGATAATTAATCATACAGTCACAATGGAATCACAGGTTTAGGTCTTGTGAAATTCACAGAATCAATATCTACCATGCAGAATCTTCACAGTCTATCACTGACTCTGTCTGAAAACAGCATTGAAGATAATGATTTTTCATTTGTGGGGGAGCAACTAGCGAAACTATAGAAATTATCATCATTAACACTGGATTTCACGTATATTCCAAGCATTTTTATATTAAATTGGAAAACCTAATTCTTGGTTATTTTTATCGATAACAGTAATAATAAAGCAGTGACTATTCATGGAATAGCGTAGATCTATGCATATATCAGTAGCTTATCCATTTTGATGGCAGTTTCCATCAAGTAACGAACTAAAATATTTCTTTTTTGTTTAGTGATTCATTTCTTCCTGTAGGTACGACGATGAATCTAAGAAACTCACTGATCCTGTAGATTTGAAATACTCAAAAGCGATTAAGAGTGCTTAACTTAAGGTTACTATTCAGAAAATCATGTACAATTCCAAGATTGCTTAAGTAGCTGGCATGAAAAAGATGTTTTCTCAAGATCTTAAGAATTTCCCAGAAATCTTGAATGATTTGTGGGCAGGGAAATGAAAAAAAAGAAAGATTTCAAGCTTTAACATGAATTAATTAATAGAGAAATTAGCTTAATGAAAGATAATACATGAATTAACTGAATTTCTTGTCTTTTCAAAGAAATAATGCATTAATTTGTGCATGTGAAAGATGTGGATTTATGTGTATTTTAAAGATATATATCATAAATATGTTGAATTTTCATTCGAATTATAAAAGGAATTCAAAGAGAAATTTTGGGATATTTTTGAGCGGAGATGTATGGGAAAAGAAGTTGGCAGACATAATTTAATAATCTAAAAACAACTGAATCTCTCCTATTGAATAAATGGAAAATAAAAAAATAACTAAAATCAATGAATTTATCCCCACAGAAATTAAATGAATAATCAAACTAAAATCACAATGCTAAAATTAAAATAACTTTGAATTAAATTAAAGAAAGTTCCACAGGTTAACAATCGCGCGGGGTCTTAGAGTTTAATTTCTTTTTCTCTGTTTTTTGGATGTTATTTGATTTTTAAATGTGTTGTTGTTTGAATTTTATTTGTTTATCGAAATATTTTAAGCAGTTTAATTGTTTTTGAGTATTGTTTTTGGAAAAATAAAGACATATTTAAAATATGCTAATATCAGCAAGATTTTCACAGCAGCAAGCTCTTATAAATGTGTTGTTAATATTGATAAAAATATATCAATATGGTTATTCATTGGATGAAGCCATAGATAGAAAGCTAATAAAAACATAGCCACTATCTTAGACTTTGTTTAAATATCCAAGAATAATCCATTGGTAGGGTTCATTTTTCAAAGCAAAAATAAAAATGAATGCTTGAAAACTTTCAAAGAAGGCTCTTATGCTCTTCTTTGAATTTGTAAATCGGAAGACAATATGTCTTGACGATTTTCCATTTTGGACAGTTTTGAGGATGGCAACAACTAAGCCTGACATATTCTAATTATGTCATTGTTGTGAAAATTCAGAACTGTGAAGCTCCGAGGGGAATGGTTTTTCGTGCATGATATTGGATTAAAAAAATGGCTTAGGTTATTGCTCATGTTTTCCTCATGTTTGGGGTGTGTTGTTAAGAACTTGAATGCAACGTATTTTCAGAGGTATAATTAGTTTTGTTTAATTTTTGATTGCCCCCAAAGGAGGGGAAGATTGATAGATATCTCCATGTATTTGGAATATTTTTTTAAATTATCGATTTGGGAGGATCTATTTAGCTTGGGGGGAAAGATAGAGTGAAATTATTGAATTATTTAGATTGATGTTATTTCAAATTTTCTTAGATTTTTCTAAGGAATCGAATGAGAGAGAGATAGTGGTAATCAATCTCTCACATAAACAAAAAAGGGGGATAACTAAAATGTGAAGAATTATCAATTTTCTAACTGAAATTTTTAAACAAAACAAATCTAAAAATAATTTAAGTTCACAAAAAAAGCTGCCAAATTGAATCAAAATTTTTATTAAAAAAATACCTCCCTAAAACAAATTGAATAAGGAGGTAATCTAGTTGCTGGCAAACGGCATTTAGTTTTTAAAAAAGACTTTAATGTAAATACTGTTTTTTAATGGACCGAAGAAATTTTTAAGGTTAGAAGAGAAAAAACACACGCATAAATAGTTATGTGTTGAATATCAATGAGTTCCCGAGGAGTTGCTAATTGTTTAGTGCCATTGTATTTTCATACGAAGTGCACTTATTGAGGAGAGTACTGTTTATCTAATCAGTACAATCTCTTTGTAGCTTGCAGCTGTGTATTTGAATCTGCTCTTTCAAACACCTGCAATAAACTCCTGCCTCATTATGCTTACTACTTCAGCATGTTTTTACAAGGAGAATACCCCCTACTTAGTTTGATAGCAGCATATGTTCATCCCCGCCCCATCTTAACCATGACCCGCTTTGTTAAATCCTGCTTAAAAAATTATAAATGTACTTTTTATAAACAAATAAAAATATCGAGAAACCTCATATGTTGATTTACAAGATACTACGCTCTTTTATATAAAGAAGAAAGTACTATGTAATCATATTTATTGAGAATCAAGGCAATCAATTATGTAATCATTCTTTTTTCTCTCTCAATTAAAAAATAAATAACAACCATCAAATCCAAATCAAATAAGATTCAGATACAGTTAAAAAACAAACATTCAACTGAAGAAAAAAAATCAGTTGAAATGCTCGATAAATATGAGACAGTTATGTAGTATAAGAAGATGGATTCATCATAGTTTAGTTGAAAAAAAAGGGATTTTTATGCAAAAATAAGAATTTTTTCAACATTATTTATTTGTATGTTCAGCTCAATTTGATCACACTAATCTTTATTTTCTTGTGCCTCATCTGATTCCTATTTTGTTTTATGATTAGCCTGGGTAGGTTCATGATCAAAAACATAATTGGATTCTACAAACAAAGAGACACTACTAAATATTATTTTTCAAATTAACCACTCAAAGTGGGAAGAATTAGCTTAAAAACAATGAAAAATCATCTGATTTTAAATGAATTCATTCTCTGATAGGATTTGTTTGATTAAAGCTAGCAGCGGGAAGAATAAAAATCAAATCAAAATTTGAAGAAATACCAATCACAATGGAGAAAGAAGAAGACGTAAATAGTGTCAGATACTCATAACCAGTGAGTGTTTCGGTTAGCATCCATCAACTTCACGAGTTTTTAGGGAAGCAAATCGAGGACTAAAACACAAGAAAAGGCAAAGATAGCACGATTAAATACCAGAAATTCTACAACTATTGCCATAAAATGCTTGGACCTAGAAAGAATCTCAATTTCCATGATCTCAACTCGAAGTACAAACAGGATTGGATTAGGAGAAAGGGGGTTAGAATTTGTTCACATTTCTAATTTGCTTGAACTTAGATTAAAAGGGAATCAGCTGTTGGAGTTATTCGATGAACTGAAGGACAGTTAGAAGAAGAAAGTCAATGCTAAGATTAGGTATTTGTAGAATAAAATATGGGATCTAGATCTAAATGAACTGCAATCGATCAAGGCACTTATTCCTGCTTACAATCAGCTTTAAGATAAGCTGAAAGGACTGAGAGATTCGGAAAGGAAGTAATTTGAGTTCTAGTCGATCATTTAAGAAGTTGCAAATGATCTGAATGCCAACTCAGCAACTTAGTGAAAGGGGTTAAATTACTGAAGAACCATGCAAAGATAAAGCAATTTGAAAAGAGAGAAATACACCAAAACAATAGACGAAAACACAAAACATGATAATAAGAGTAAATTGGCTGAGACATGTTTATTTATTATCCATTTTTAGTGTGTATTAGAGGTATTAAGAGTAGACATTGAGTGATATTAATATTCAAAAACATATTTTTGCATTATTCATTCATTTTCTTAGTAGGAAGTTGTTAAATTGTTACTGATTGCTTCAATCAAGGTTGAAATTACCCTGTTGGGGTTGGGGTTGGGGTTGGGGTTGGGGTTGGGGTTGGG
>Ga0302285_10000654_pt1 | contig 18870 bp, 16 predicted proteins | sample III_Fen_E2_2_FD_200455 | JGI IMG/M metagenome (GOLD analysis project Ga0302285, IMG submission 200455) | Peat permafrost microbial communities from Stordalen Mire near Abisko, Sweden - III_Fen_E2_2 | ecosystem: Environmental > Terrestrial > Soil > Wetlands > Permafrost | place: Sweden: Abisko... | reverse complement strand
GGCCAGCCGGTCTATTTTGTCCTCATCCTGAACGCTGATAAACTGCTTATTCATAATGTCGGCAAGCTTCAGTTCGGGTGCTGAGATCACAAGGTCACGGAGCGATACAGTAGCAATAAGTTTCTCGTCCATATCCGTTATAAACAGCGAATAGATCATATCCGCCTCCGGTTTCTGAACCCGCAATTCAGTCAACGTATCCTGTATGGTCATCGCTTCACGGAACGACAGGTAATCGGTGGTCATAAGGCTTCCTACTTCTTTGTCTTCATATTCCAGCAGTTCGCGTACATCTTCGGAGGATTCTTTTTCCATCTCGTTGAGTAGTAATTCCACCTTTTCATCTTCCAGCTCGTCCATTAAGTCGGCTACCTCATCGGCAGGCATCTTTTCCAGTACATCGGCAGCCTTGCTTATCGAAAGGCTTTCGATAATCTGAGCCTGTGCGTATGGTTCCATTTCTTCCAGTACGTCGGCAGCGCGTTCTTCGTCCAGTGATTCAAACACTTTTGTACGTGAGAGCGACCCCATTTCTTCAATGATGTCGGCAAGGTCGGAAGGGTGTAATAGTTGTAGCTTGCTGGATGAATGCGAAAGCTTGATATTGAAGTTCGTGGTATCGAAAGCTTCCACATCGTCCCATAAAATGAACTGGGTAGGCAGGCTGAGTTTAAAAATATGCAATAACTTATTAATCGGGTATGATACTCCCAACCTGCGCAACAGGCCTTCAGTACTGATATCTACCGCCAGGGCATATATTTCAGGATCAATGGATACCAGGCGAATATCATTCACCCGTACCAGTTTACGTCCGTTGATATCCACAATCTGCCGGTCGAGGATGTTTTTTACCAGTGGCAAACAGGCATTAATGGTCGAATCAGGAAGTTGATCAACCTTGGTGCAAATAAACGAAAAGTTTCTTTTGTTTTTTTCAATCTTGATAAACTCAAAATTCAGGTACCTGATTTCGCCGTTAATCTTTGTCTTAATGCCGACAATAACCGGTCGGAAAGCTTCTTCGAGATGCTGGCCATGGTGTGCCGTGTTTACAATTATGTCTATGACTTTGCCCAAACGGGTTCCGTTCACGTCATAGATCTTACAGCCTGTTACCTGGCTTAAGTAAAAAGTGATTTGTGATGTCATTTGCCACCTCCTGTTTTTGTAGATTTAGAAGGTCGGCTGTGGGATAAATACGAACAGGCGGCCCTTTAAATCAGGATGATTTTTACTAATTTTCGTATCGCAGGGTCTCCGTCCATTTTGGATTGATGTTTTTTTGATTTCGCGCAAAGGTAATCTATTTTTTTTTAGGTTAAGATACACCCTTTTGTTTTTAACTTTAATTTTATTTATGAGTATAAAAACAGACTCATTATGCCGGATTGTGCTTCGAAGTTGACATGTATTCGACGATGTAAGGTCAGTGATGAAAAGTAAAATAAAGATTTTTTTTTGAAATACAGGCGTTAATTCTTTGTATAAATGTTGGAAACAAATTATTGCAATGTCATCACAAACCTGTTATCGTGCTTGTAAATGATGAAATATGTTTTTTTTATATCCACAACTCATTCACTTTAAAGACAAAATGTATATTTGTCCATTACCTCTCCGTCATCTCTCCGTCATCTCTTTGATCGAATCTTACATCTAACCCATATCTGAGCCACATCAAAGCCGTACATAATCCATATCATTAAAGAGTTGGGTAATATACGCCTTTGATGTGGCTCTGATGTGTCAATAAATAAGAGAGATGACGGAGAGATGACGGAGAGGTAATGGACAAATGGAATATTGACTGAAATCTTAAGTGATGTGTATCCCTAAGTCCTAAGCGACTCATTATTTACAATAAATCAAAAATTAATTTATTATAAGCTAACATCATTAATTTTAAAAAAAGTTAGTATCTTTGATCTTTTTATTTAATTAAAAAAATCAATAATTTCGAAATGGTTTTTGTGGAATATATACTTAAGTATCAAATGGGATATCGTGTTTTCTTCTTTTAAATTTCAAATGCGACATTTAATTGTTCTTGTTTCTTATAAACTTTGATACCTGTCGGAATACAACTAAAATAACAATGATAACCTCAACCGAAATAAAATATTTAGCGAAGGAATTAGGTGCTGATTTATGTGGAATAGCCTCAATTGATCGATTTGATGATTGTCCGGGAGGATTTCACCCAAGGGATGTCTACAAGAACACCAAATCGATTATATCCATAGCGTGCAGAATCCCCGGAAGCTCGATGTACATTGATTCCCCAAGCCCGTATACCGCGATCGAGGAATTAGCACTTTCGAAGGTCAGCCAGATTGCCTTATCACTAACGCTCCATCTGGAAAAATGCGGATTTCATGCCATCATGATTCCTTCTGTACCCTATGATTACTGGGATGCTGAAACAATGACCGGGAAAGGAATTTTGTCGTTAAAGCATTTGGGCTACAAGGCCGGATTAGGTTCTATCGGCAAGAACTCCTTATTATGTAATGACGTGTATGGCAATCTGATTAAACTCGGCGCAGTGATAACCGATGCCGTGTTGATAGCTGACAATATAATGGATAGTAACCTGTGTAAAGATTCATGTACCCGTTGCATTGACAGCTGCCCGGTGGGAGCAATCGGATTGAATGCTGTTGTTATTCAGAAAAGATGCAGGGAATACGCTGAAGTCCCGAATAAGCGGGGCGTTGAAATATATGCATGCAATGCCTGTAGAAAAGTTTGTCCTAATAGTAACGGAATAAGAAGCTAAAAAGGAATTAAGATGGCTAAAATGAAGCGTATAGGAATTCTGGGAGGGATCAGTCATTATACAACCATAGAATATTATACACGTATCATGAATTTGTATAAAAGCATCTATAAGGATATTGATTATCCGGAGATTGTTATTTATAGCTTATCGCATGGTCGGTTTAAAGGCTATGAAGATAACCGGCAGATTGATGAATACGTTGATTACATAAGCCAGGGGATAAGCGGCTTGATTCATTCGGGAGCAGAAATTATAGCCTTAGCTGCCAACTCACCACACCGGGTGTTGAACGAATTAAAGAATCGGTTTGATATACCTATAATCAGTGCAATTGACTCAGCTTATAATGAGGCACAAAGGCTTAGAATACAGAAAGGATTATTACTTGGAATTAAATTTACCATGCAGTCCGCTTTTTATCAACAGCGATTTAAAGAAGGTGGCATCGAATTAATAACACCCGAAGTCCGGGAACAGGAAATAATGAATGATATTATTTTCAATAAGTTTAACGGACAAAATATTGATCGGCACTCAATAGACACTATTTTAAATATTATTTCAGGATATCCTGTTGATGGGGTAATACTTGGTTGTATGAGATTGCCGGTATTCTTTAATGAACAAACGGTAAAAGGACTTAATCTTGTTAATACGTTGGACATACACATTGCAGCAATACTTGAAGACGCAAAAAAATAAATGTATGAGCAAGCCTCAAAGCATGGGGGACAACAGTAGCCTGAGAAATTAAATTTGAATGCCCCGCATTGTCGGTAACTTACTTACTGGTTACGAATGAGAAAATACTAAATATAACCCGGTAATGGGGGCTAAATAGAAAATTGCTTTAAACGCCGGCCTTGAAAGATTACATGGAAAGTTTGCGTTTCAATGCATACTTTAGAACCAGGTACTTATGAAACAGTTGGGCAAAGAAGAATAACCTGTAACGAACCAGATACAACATAAGCCTTTCACCCTTAGTGAACTGATAAATACATTGTTTTTCTTCCTCCAGGAACATACCGGCAAACTCTTTTCGTAATTGGGAGGAATGGGTATCAATCAACAGATGAACCTTGCTTTGGGTCTTAGGTAATGCCATGATAGGTTTGTATTTATCATAGAGGTTATGTTCAAGTAAGAAGGCATCAAGCAACTTCCAGAACCGGAGTACATTTTCAAAATGCATGCGGTTTATAGTTTTGGTAATGGCATTCGTGTTGGACTGAACGTAGTGATAAAATGGCTGATCAACTTTCACAATGTTAGTTGCAAAATAAAAAATGCGGGTCGTTACATGCCAATCCTCACAATAATTTAGATTTTCAGGTACGCGACAATCTTCCTGTAAATAGAGATTGCGTTTAACTAATTTGTTGCATAATGAAGATGAAATTAAATCATGTTTGATAACGTTTTTAAAATTTTCTTCTTTATTACCCGATATGTAATCAACAGCAATCCTGCTACGTGTTTGAAATTCAATTATAATATCACAAACCACAATATCCGCTTTTTCGAACATTGCTTTATTGTAAAGGACTTCCATCATGTCCGGTTCAATAAAATCATCACTGTCAACTACTGCTATGTAACTTCCGGAGGATGACTCTAATGCACTATTACGTGATTCAGCCAGTCCAAGGTTTGAAGAATGGTGTATTATCTTTATACTATCTTTACGCTCAGGATAGTTATCAATTACTTTCTGAAGCTTTTCGATGCTGTCATCGGGTGTTGCATCGTTTACAAAGATATATTCAATATCTTCCAGAGTTTGGTTGAACAAGCTTGCAGCACATCTTTCAATAAAAGGAGAGACATTGTAAACAGGAACTAATATCGACACTTTTGGATTCATAGCAGATTATGCTTTTTTATCTGATAATAGCAATAGACCATTTCACACAGTCCGGATAATGTCAGGGCAACCACAATGGTCAAAATATTATGAAAAAGCAGGACGCTCGGGATACAGAATAAAAAGAATGAAATAAATGCAACCAGTTGATTGCGTGTTACTAAGTAATACCGGTTGGCTGGTACAAAAATAAAACTAATATAACATCCCACAACCAGCCATACTAAAATAGTAACGCTCAGAATGATTGCCATTGGATAAGAACCCAACATGGGTGCACCTCCCAGTAACAAGATCGCAAACCGGCCGAAAAGAATGATGCAGGCAATTACTGCAAATCCAAGTAATGTTTCGTATCGGATTATTTTCTTAATAACGGATTTAGTAGTGTTTTCAATTATCTTGGGGAAAAGCGCTCCGTTGATACTTGTTGTAAGCATCCTGGGTATAATGATTAGTTTATTGGCTAAATCATACAGAGCCACATCGCGCATACCAAAAAAAGAGCCTATTATAATTGTGACACTCTCTTGTTTAATGGTCCCCACTGATGATGACCAGAAGAAAGGCATTGCATCCCTGAAATAGTTTTTTAAGGAACTAATGGAAACAAAGCGGATAGTGACATTATCGTGCCGTTGGATATAAAAAATGGATAGCATCCCTCCAAAAATAACAGAGAGTGCAGTAATTAAAGCGTAGATCCAGCAATCGGCAGGACTTTTTATGAAGATAAAAATAAAAGGTAAGGATAATAATCTGATTCCCAATTGGATATAGGTTACTATTTTCATTTTTTGAATTCCCTGAAAATACCATTGGGGAAAAAGAACTTCTCCGATAATTTGTAAATAACTAACTGTTATAATTAGCTTATTTTCACGCATAAAGGGTATAGAATAGAGCAAGATAAAAAAAATAAGTGTTGAAATTAAGGCAAGATAAGTCTTTGCAGTAAGAATACTTGAAATGACTGCAGTTTTAACTTGCAGATTATTTTTATTCTGTGCAATAGCTTTAACGGCGGGGAAATTGAATCCAAATGAAATGAATCCGATAAAATAGGTTGTTATGGAAAGAGAAAATACATACAATCCATAACTGCTTGCTCCAAGAACCCGAATTAAATAGGGATAAATCAGGATTCCAAATAATGAACTGATTATCTGAAGAGCCGTCATAAAGAAATAATTCTCTATCACTTTTGTGTTACGAAACACTATTTTCCTTATGTTCCCTGTTTTCATTCTTTTATACGTGAATATAAATCAATGAGTTTTGAAACTACGGCCTCTTTGCCGCATATTTTTTTTATCTGTTGTGAAATAACAATGCCATCGTATGTTGTAAATTTTTCATACATTTCAATAATCCCGGCAGTCAGTGACTCAATATTTTCAACAGGTACAACAATTGAATTTTTATCATTTGCCATTCCTTTGGGAATAACATTCGTGCATACAATGGGTAATCCCGTGCTTAATGCTTCCAATGTGGAGACTGGTTGCGCTTCTACTCTACTTGAGATTACGTAAATATTAGCATTCCATAATTCATCTCTCACTCCATATTTATCAAGCTCTCCTGTAAAAGTGATTTTATCTTTATGTTTGACTGCGCTCCATAATTTGTCAAATTCAATACCGTGAAAGTCCTCACCGACAATTCGTAATCTGATAGTTGATATCTTGTCGCATGCTTTATCAAAAGCAGGCAAGAGTATGTCATATGCTTTTACATACATGAATCCGTTAACAGAAACGAATTTTATATCCTTCACAAAAGCACGTTCTTTGAAATGAAAAAAATCTGTATCAACAACATTCGAAATAGGTTGAATAAGAACATTCTTACTTAAATAGGTTTGTATTTTGGGGATTAGATTTTCTGAAACAGGTATTATTGCTTTTGCGTTTGAAAATGCTTTTTCCATATACGGGGTTTGCCAGTCTTCGAATTGCTTAATGGCATATTCGCACGACAATCCGAAAATCCCTTTGTGTTCGGTTATAACATAAGGGATACCTGTCTTTTTATTGATTAAGTAGGCAGCATAACCAGCCCATAAAACGCTGTGAACATGAATAATATCCGGTTTCCCATATTGTTTGCAGTATTTATCGAATAGATAAAGGGTTTGCCAACTCCAAAGGATGCCATTAATTTTATGAAATAGAGGAATACTTCGTGAAAAATATCGAAAAACGATCAATCCATCTTCCTGGCTGGTAAATGAACGCCAAGGGAATTGAAAGATCTTTTTCCTGTATTTCATCCATGATAAAGAAACATTTGCAAGTATATTTGTTTGAATCCCATACTCATTTAGTGCCTGAGCCTGATTACGACAAAACTGACCACCTTGAGGCAGATACCAGGAAGGAATCATAAGAATATGTTTTGTTTTATCCGGCATTATAATTCTTTTTTCTTCATCAAATATTTCTTTACAAAGTACATTAATGGCCTGTAATATTGTTTTTTATACCATGACCATTCTCCGTTTAATTGCAAAAATGTACCGTTAATTCCATTTTTAAATAAAAATACACTATTAACCGCTTTTGTGGAAGGAATTAATTTTTCCATATCGAACGATTCAAATCCATGTTGTTTTAAATATTCAAGGAGTTGGGAATACATGAAAAATGAAGCTGATAGCTTCAGCGCCTCATTATTAGTTGTTGCATATAAGGACCCTGCATGAGTTTTTCTTTCATGAATAATAGTTGCCGTAATACGCTTGTTATTAAATAACACAAAAAACAATTTAAAATCACCGGCTTTACAAAGAGCATATATTTGTTCGACGGTTAAAGAATTGCCAAGAGATTTACGGTCTGACATTTCGTGATATATCGAAATGAAACTTTCACAATCAGACAGTTGTAAATCATTAACAGGTTCAAATACCAGATCAAACTTATTCGCTTTTTTGATATTTTGATGCCAGTTTTTTGTGTAGCTTACATCAGTTGTTAAATCAATAATCTTAGTTACTGGCATTGTGAACTGACCAACAGGTCGTAAGTAACCTCCCTGACGTAAAGCAGTTTCGTAATTAAAATCAAACGGAGCATTCGAACAAACCTCAATGATATCGTATCCAATGAGGGTTAATTCTGTATAAAATGTTTTGATATTATTCGTGGTGATATCTTTTGAGGCTAAATAACATTCCCCTTCAATTAATATCATTTTTATAAGACCGAAAGATTTTTCATGACCAAAACATGCAATAGTTGGATTTTCTTTGTTATTGATGAAAAATTTGATTTTATTGGTTCCGGAAAGTGCATGAAACTCATAGATACCCCTGAATTGGGTATACGGAATGATTTCGAAATTTTTAGTGAGGTTAAAAAAAGTTGTTTTATCAATTATTTCCATTTTGTCAGATAAAATAGCGTTTTGAATAGAAATGAATTGTATTTTCGAATTCTGAAATAAGGTATTTGAATTGATCCGAATTGTCGAAAGGAGTTTTCAATATTTTCATTCATACTTCCCTCAAAATCGAATACTTTTGTTTTAGAAGATCTAAGTTTTAAAGCTTCCCAGACAACAAGCGATGATGCACCAGATGATTTTAATTCTTGATTGATAGTTGAAATGAGGTTATACGTGCAGTTATTATCCCACACAATAAAATTAGATGCGTGAATTTTCATCTGACTATCCCTGGCCGTGATGATACATCCTTGATTTCGTGATATGCAATCGGTATATAATTTTAAAAACAACTCTTTGGAATAATAGACTGTCTTGTGCAATGATTTTAAATTTTGTTGTAGTTCATCGTAGAACATTTCGCCTGACAAGTTAAAGTCGATACTGAGATTTTTTATTGCTTTTGAAATCTGTTTCTTTTTGGCATAACTGAATTTTTGATAACATTTTTCAGTATCTGAAATGTCAACAATCTGATATGTATATCGGGTGGATTGTGAGAAGCCTTTCCAAAAAAACGGGAGCCAATTAGTGATGGAAGGCTGAAAGTTTTGATCGTAATATGAAAACTTTAGTTCATTTAGCTGGTTAATCAAATTAGTCATTACAACTTTTTCAAAACTAAGTTTTTCGTATGAGGTTAGACTAACCGGATAATCAATCCAAATGCCACTTGACTGAGTAAGTTTAGGTTGTATAATTATTTTGAAGCCAAATTTAATTACAAAATAATAAACCATTACACCTAAAATCTTATCTTTTTTTTCATAAAACAAGATATTCCAATTTTTGTTATTACAGACAGCATTTAACCACCAGGCTTGCATAAATAGTGGAATATCCTCCCTGTCATCACACAATTTATAATAACGGTCTTTCTTTGATTGGACTTCAACCATTTTATTTGTTTTATTGAATGCTATAAGAAAATTGGTATTTAGTAAAACTTGTTAACTAAAGGTCTACACAAAAGTAATAGATATTTACTTCAAAACAACATGAATGAGCTGTTAATTTTATAATAGGCAGGAAAGTATTTGCCGATGAATGTGAAAATTAAAGGTTGTCTTTTAAGTAATTGTTTTTTTATTCAAGAAGAAATCTGTATTTTTGAACTTTGAAATTAAAGTTAACGAACGAAACATGGCTAAAGAAGTAGTAACAAACACCGGTGCAATGTATAATGCACTAACCAACGGAAGTAGAATTGTAGGTGAAATTTTTGCAGATAGTGATTTCCGGATTGATGGAGATGTGGAAGGAACGATAACCTGTAACGGGAAAGTTGTGATAGGTCAAAAAGGTTTTCTGAAAGGATCAATTACATGTGTTAATGCTGAAATAATAGGTACTGTTGAAGGAGATATTACGGTTTCAGAGCTATTGTCGTTACGTAGTACCGCAAATATAAAGGGAAATGTAAAGACACGGATATTGTTGGTGGAACCAGATGCAGTTTTCGAAGGCACATGTTCCATGAAAGATTCATCAATACCTTTAGCCGCAGAATAATTTCGAAAAAAAATAAACAATAAAGCACGATTGCTGTTTTAAACACATACAACGTTGAAGTATTCGTAACTTCAACGTTTTTATTTTTATTTATTAATGTACTTAACATGGAGAATATTCATTATAAAGGCCTTGTTGTATCAGAACAGGCTGGTGAATTCATACAAATGATCCAATCCCTTTCGACAGATGATTTACCTGCCGGCGACGTACTTGTGCGGGTGCATTATTCGTCTTTAAATTATAAAGATGCCCTCTCGGCATCAGGGAATAAAGGTGTTACGAAAAAATACCCCCATACGCCCGGAATAGATGCAGCAGGAATCATAGTGCAATCGGAGAATGATCAGTTTAAATCGGGAGATAAGGTTATTGTTACGGGTTTTGATTTGGGAATGAATACATCAGGCGGATTCGGGCAATACATAAGAGTCCCGGCACAATGGGTTGTAAAGCTTCCTGAAGGCCTGACCCTGAAAGAATCGATGATACTGGGTACAGCAGGTTTTACGGCGGGTATTTCCGTATTACGCCTGAGCGAACTGATTAAACCCGAAGATGGAAAAATCCTAGTTTCGGGAGCTACCGGCGGAGTTGGTTCGGTATCGCTGGCTTTACTCGTAAAACTTGGTTATCAGACAGTCGCAATAACCGGAAAAGACTCTGAATATGATTTTTTGCGAAGCCTGGGATCATCAGAAATAATCTCAAGAGATGCATTCCTGTTACCAGACAAAAGGCCATTACTACCGGCACAATATGCAGGGGCAATTGATACGGTTGGTGGACCTGTTCTGGAAAATATACTAAAGGTACTGAAACCTTCGGGAGCAGTAACCACCTGTGGCAACGTTTCTTCCATTCAGCTCAATACAACCATGTTCCCCTTTATTCTTCGGGGTAATACATTAATAGGTATTTCAGCGCAAAACTATCCATCAATGAAAAGAACCAGTTTATGGAACAGACTGGCAACAGACTGGAAACCCGACAACCTGCACGATCTAAATAGTGAGATTACCCTTAATGAACTGAAAAAACACATTGCATTAATTTTAGATGGAAAAATAAAAGGCCGAACGATCGTGAACATGAAAGATGAATGACCTTATCCTCTAAATAATACGAAATTTAGTGATTAATTAACCTGTTGATTGCCAATTGGTATTACTAATTATAATAAATAAGTGCAGAAGGTTAATTCGTTTGTGTTTTAACAAGAATTGAATCAATAACTGTCAATGTTCAAATCTTTTTGATCAAAACGCTTTTATTAATGAAAAAAAAAGCGCAATTTTGCACTTTATTTCCGGTCGTATTTCAACCTCATTTTTATAACCCTTCTTTGAATGGCTTTAGCAAACGAGAATTATTTAAAGACTCCCGAAATCTATTGTTTTGACGAAATAGAGAAGCGTGTTAACGCATTTAAGATACTACATCCCAACGCTCAGATTATCCGGTTAGGTGTGGGTGACGTTACCAGACCTCTGCCCAATGAAGTTGTATTAGCCATGCACAAAGCTGTGGATGAAATGAGTCAGGTTGAAACATTTAGAGGCTATAGTCCACCACAAGGATACGAATTCCTTATTGAAAAGATTTTAAAAGAGTATCGTTCCATTGGTGTTTTTCTTGATAAGGAAAGTATTTTTGTTAATGATGGTGCCAAATCGGATATCGGAAATATCGGCCATGTGTTGGGAAGGGATAATATCATTGCCATTTCCGACCCCGTATATCCGGTTTATGAAAATGCAACCATCATGAGCGGACGGGCAGGAGTCATGAATGACGATCATAAATGGAGCAATATCGTTTATTTGCGTTGCACGGAAGAAACAGGCTTTGTCCCTGAATTACCATCTGAAAAAGTAGATATAATCTATTTATGTAATCCGAATAATCCGACCGGAACCGTCATAACCAAAACAGAACTAAAACGTTGGGTTGATTACGCCATTGAACATCAAAGTATAATTATTTATGATGGAGCTTACCAGGCTTATATCAATGAACCGGATGTACCCCGCAGTATTTACGAAATCAAAGGAGCTAAAAAGGTAGCCATTGAAATAAGAAGCTATTCCAAGACAGCAGGTTTTACAGGCCTAAGGTGTGGCTACTCTGTTTTTCCACAGGAATTACTGGTATACACCAAACTTGGTGAAAACGTTCCGCTAATTAAACTGTGGAGCCGTCGTAATACAAATTATACAAATGGAGTTTCGTATGTTGTTCAACGCGGTGCAGAATCAGTTTATTCAAGAAAAGGCAAGGTTGAAACCCAGGAATTAGTAAGCTATTACCTGACCAATGCTTCTCTCATTAGAAATGAATTAATTTCATTAGGGTTGGAAGTATATGGAGGAATCAGTTCTCCATACATTTGGTTTAAGACTCCGGATAATCAACCTTCGTGGAAATTTTTCCAGCAATTGTTATACGAATGCCACATTGTGGGAACACCAGGTGTTATCTTTGGTCCATCAGGAGAAGGATACATGCGTTTTACTGGTTTTGGCAGTCGGGAAAACACCCTTATATCATTAGAGCGACTAAGGAAAATAATATAATTAATAAAAACAGAAAGACTATGTGTGGAATTGTAGGTTATATTGGAAATAAACAGGCTTATCCTATTCTTATAAAAGGACTTCGTAGACTTGAATACAGAGGATATGACAGTGCAGGAATAGCTTTGTTGAATAATGGCAACCTGAATGTATATAAAGCAAAGGGTAAGGTTTCGGATCTGGTACATTTTGCCGAGCAAAAAGATATTGAAGGTACAATAGGTATTGCGCATACTCGTTGGGCAACACATGGAGAACCAAATCAGGTGAATGCACACCCGCATTTTTCCCAATCGGAAGAGTTGGCCATCATACATAATGGGATCATTGAAAATTATGCTGTATTAAAAGAGAGTTTAAAGAAACACGGATTTACATTCAGCAGTGAAACAGATACTGAAGTCCTTGTGCAACTTATCGAATATATTAAAAAATCGAATAAAGTTGACTTAACTACTGCTGTTCAACTGGCCCTTAACCAGGTTGTCGGAGCATATGCCATTGCTGTAATTGAAAAAGGTCACCCTGATTTAATTGTTGCTGCACGAAAAGGAAGTCCGTTAGTAGTTGGAATTGGTGAAGATGAATACTTTTTAGCTTCAGATGCAACTCCGATTATTGAGTATACAAACAAAGTTGTTTATATCGGAGAAGAAGAAATTGTTACATTGGAACGTGGCAAAGGATTAAAAATCAGAACTATCGGGAATATTGAAAAGACACCGGAGGTAATGAAGCTCGAAATGACCCTGAGTCAGTTGGAAAAAGGCGGTTACCCGCATTTTATGATCAAGGAGATATTCGAACAACCCAAGACGTTGAGCGACAGTATGAGAGGTCGGGTTAATATTGATGAAAATAATATAACACTGGCAGGTTTTATTGACAACAAGGAAAAGTTTCTGAAAGCCAAAAGAATTATTATTACTGCCTGCGGAACATCATGGCACGCCGGATTAATAGGGAAATATGCGATTGAGGAATTTGCAAGAATACCTGTAGAAGTAGAATACTCTTCTGAATTCAGATATCGCAAACCGGTTATCAACCAGGACGATATTGTTATTGCAATATCCCAATCGGGTGAAACGGCTGATACCTTAGCGGCAGTGGAACTAGCCAAGTCGAAGGGTGCATTTATTTTTGGGATATGTAATGTGGTAGGATCTTCTATCCCCCGCAACACCCATTCTGGTTGTTATACGCATGCCGGACCTGAAATAGGGGTTGCTTCCACCAAAGCATTCACCGCACAAGTGACGGTACTTACTATGCTAGCGTTGATCATAGGAAAAGAAAAAGGAACAATAAGCCAGGAAGATTACCTGAAAATAGTATACGAACTGGCACGTATTCCTGAAAAAATTAAAGACATATTGAAACAGGATGCTGTGATCGCTGAGTTTTCAAAAACCTTTACCTATGCCCAGAACTTCATTTATTTAGGCCGTGGATATAATTTCCCTGTAGCACTCGAAGGTGCATTAAAACTGAAGGAAATTTCGTATATCCATGCTGAAGGATATCCGGCAGCTGAGATGAAACACGGCCCTATTGCACTTATCAGCCAGGAAATGCCTGTAGTGGTTATAGCACCTAGTGTTGGTATGTACGAAAAAGTGGTGAGTAACATACAGGAAATTAAAGCCCGTAAAGGGAAAATTATTTCAATAGTAACTGAAGGCGATGTGGTGGTCAGCAATTTGTCTGATTACAGCATCTTCATACCCGACACAGTAGAGTGTCTTGTGCCTTTGTTGGCGGCTATTCCTTTGCAGTTGCTGGCATATCATATAGCAGTGGTAAAAGGATGTGACGTCGATCAACCGCGAAATCTTGCTAAGTCTGTAACTGTTGAATAATGTAAAAAACAGCCCCTGCGTCAATCGTTGGGGTTTTTTGTTTGTTATGTTATTTATTGGTATTGATTAAGTTATTTATGTTGGTTGAGTATTAAGTGTTGACTAGGTTTATTAGTTCATTTTCAAATTTTCAAATTCATTTTTATGTGTGGTATCGCAATGATTAGGCTTTTAAAGCCATTGGATTATTATCAGGAAAAATATGGATCGTGGCAGTACGGTTTACAAAAAATGTACCTGCTCATGGAAAAGCAACATAACAGGGGACAGGAAGGTGCAGGACTTGCAACTGTAAAGCTCGATATGCCTCCGGGAGAAGAATATATCTGGCGTGAACGCATGGAGGGAAAAAATGCAATACAGGATATTTTTGCCAAGATTAATAAAGATATGGTTCAATCGGGCAATGCTGATTTTAGCAATCCAATGGATTGTAAAGCTGACAATCCATTTGCAGGTGAACTTTACCTTGGACATTTACGCTACAGTACAACCGGGAAAAGCGGATTGTCTTATATTCATCCCTTTTTACGCCGTCATAACTGGAAGGCCAGGACATTGCTGCTTGCAGGAAACTTCAACCTGACGAATGTCGATGAGATATTCGACCATTTAACTGCACAGGGACAACACCCCAGGGAAAAAGCAGACACCTTCCTTATGCTAGAGTCGCTTGGGAATCAATTAGACAGGGAAGTTCAGGCTGAATATGATCTGATAAAGCAACGGTACACAAACGACGTAGTTATTACCCGAAAAATTGAAGATCAACTGGATATTGCCTCCTTTATTCGCAAGTCCGAACGTCACTGGGATGGTGGATATGTCATTTGCGGTATGTTAGGTCATGGTGATTCATTTGTCTTCAGGGATCCAAAAGGTATCCGTACAGCCTTCTATTATGCCGATGATGAGGTAATAGTTACAGCCTCTGAACGTCCGGTAATTCAGACAGCCATGAACGTAAAAGAAGAAGATATTCATGAATTGAAACCCGGTGAAGCCATGATCATCAAAAAGAATGGTAAAATTCAATTTGAAACCATTCGTGAGGCTTCTCCCGAAATTACTCCGTGCTCTTTTGAACGGATTTACTTTTCACGGGGAAGTGATCTGGATATTTACCGTGAACGTAAAAAATTAGGTGAATCATTAAGTGCTCCTATTCTTAAAGCCATTGATAATGATATGGAAAATACGGTTTTCTCTTTTATTCCCAATACGGCCGAAGTAGCATTCTTTGGTATGAAAGATGGGATTAAAGCTGCAACCAATAAACATATCAGGGTTGAGAAGGTGTTAATCAAGGATATAAAATTACGAACCTTTATTTCAAATAATAATGAGCGTAATGACCTGGCAACGCACGTTTATGATATTACCTATGGGTCAATCCGTCGTGGCAAAGTCGATAACCTGGTAGCCATTGATGACTCTATCGTTCGTGGAACGACACTTAAACAAAGTATTCTGACCATACTCAACCGGTTGGAACCAAAGAAGATTGTGATAGTATCATCTTCTCCTCAGGTTCGTTATCCCGATTATTATGGTATTGATATGGCACGAATGAATGAGTTCTGTGCTTTCAGGGCTGCCATTGAGTTATTAAAAGAATCCGGAAGACAACACATTATTGACGAGGTATACCGGAAGTCAAAAGAACAGGAACATTTACCGAAAGAACAGGTGATAAATTATGTCACTGAAATATACAAACCATTTACACAGGATGAAGTATCCGTGAAAATAGCCGAAATGCTGACACCATCCGATGTTGATTGTCCGGTAGAGTTGGTCTATCAGACAATTGAAGGGCTTCACCTTGCTTGTCCCAACCATTCGGGTGACTGGTATTTCTCTGGAAATTATCCAACTCCCGGTGGAAACAGGCTGGTAAATCAGGCTTTTATTAATTATTACGAAGGAAGAGACCAGAATTAATTCTTAAAAACTAAATCATATGAACAAGAGTAAGAATTTTATCTTTGACGCTGAGAATGAATGGGTACAGATCAATGATGGCATGCGCCGTCAGATTTTAGGATTTGATGACCTGATGATGTTGGTAAAAATAGATTTTCTAAAAGGAGGGGTAGGTGCAGTACATGCTCATATTCACCGTCAGTGTTCGTACGTGGTCAGCGGAGTTTTTGAATTTGATATCGATGGAGTAAAGAAAGTAGTAAAGACCGGTGATGGACTTTATATGGAACCCAATGTGCCACACGGGGTTGTTTGCCTTGAAGCCGGACTTTTGATTGATACATTCAGTCCTATGCGGACCGATTTTCTGAAGTAGAATGAAATGAAAACAAAAAGGGTCGCACATTGCGACCCTTTTTTGTTTTACTACCTTTAAATTCAGGAACAAATAGTAAATAGTAAATGCATAAATAGTAAATGTCTTTATACTAACAACTCTCTTAGACGTTTAACATCCAAAATGGTATATTCCTTTTTTTTGATTGCAATAATTCCATCCAGTACCATCTCAGACAAGCTCCTTGCAAGTGATGGACGTGCTATTCCAAAGAAATCGGCTAATTCCGTCTGATTCCTGCTAATGGTGAAACTTTTTCCACCAGCAGTTTCCTGTTCCAGTAAGAAGTGAGCCACCTTTCCTTTTATAGTCTTGATAGATAGCATTTGCAGCCGGTTTGTCAGGAATTGGGTACGGTTTGAATTATGGGTCAGGAACTGTTTCATAAAATCAGGATTGGTCATCATCAACCTCATAATTTCAGCCTTGGGGATCTTCATAATCTCCACTTCTTCCAAGGCAGTTACATCCACCGGAAAATGATTGTTGTCCGAGAATAAGAATGCAGGTGCCAACGGGCGAGGTGCTTTTATAATTTCAATCCCGAGTATATTTCCGTTTTCAGTAATCATTTCCGTTTTCACCGATCCCATGGTGAGCATATAAAGGCTGTCACACACATCCCCTTGCCGTACAATCAGGTAGTTTTTAGGGTATACATTCATCGTGCATTTCAAATCCAACAAAAATTGTTCCTGGTCATCAATCTGAATTTTACTGCAAATAGGGCAGGAAGCTAAATCTTCTTTCTTCATCTTCTTTATTTTATAACAATAGCTATATAAATTTCCACAAAAATACAACTAAAATTTCAGGTGTAACATTGGTTACACTTTATTTGTTCTAGTAGCTATACATTTGTGGCGTACTAATGATTGGAATGTTTGTCTTTCCAACTTTATAAACACCCAACTGTAAAAAACCCTTTAAACTTAAGATAATGGAAAAGAAAGAATTCCCAAAAGCTGAGAAATTCAGCTTTGCCGATAGTGTGGCATATGCCGATGGTTCAATTGTAAGTAAAATCCTCTTGCGCAATGAAAAAGGCAATGTGACTCTTTTTGCCTTCGATCAGGGTGAAATGCTCAGCGAACATACAGCTCCCTTTGATGCTATCCTGCAGGTACTGGATGGTAAGACCGAAGTTACCATCGATGGAAATAAAAACATACTGGAAACAGGTGAGAGTATCATTATGCCTGCCAATATTCCTCATGCAGTAGTGGCATTGGATAAATTTAAAATGCTGTTAATCATGATAAAAGGATAAAGTTATTTGCTATTTTTTCATTTACTATTTACCATTTTATAAGACAGCGATCTGATATGGCTGAATAAATATCAGTTCATATAGTATCACGAAGTAAATATCACAAAGTAAACATGAAACGAACCATAATAAAAATAGACGAAGAACTTTGCAACGGCTGTGGAGCATGTATAACAGGCTGCCATGAGGGTGCACTACAACTGATAGACAGTAAGGCCCGCATGGTAAGCGAATTATTCTGTGACGGTCTGGGTGCCTGTATCGGTGAATGTCCGGTAGGGGCTATTGCATTGGAAGAACGGGAAGCTGAATCATATGACGAAATAGCCACCATGCAACGGATGGTACCCAAGGGAGAAAAAACGATCCTTGCTCACCTTAAACACCTGAAAGACCATGGTGAGTTCGACTTGCTTAAACAAGGTGTTATGTGGTTGAAGCAAAACAAGGTCGCAGTGGATTTCTCATCGGTACACAATGCCCCTGAACCTGTGCAACACAGTCATTCTGGTGGTGGATGCCCCGGTAGCCGAGAAATGTCTTTTACACCGGCAGCTGCACAATCCTTTAAGATGGCTCCTGTTGCTAATGCGGTATCTGCTTCCCAGCTTCGTCAATGGCCGGTGCAGTTGCACTTGCTGAATCCTGAAGCCGGCTATTTCCAGGGAGCTGATGTGGTACTGGCAGCCGACTGTGTCGCCTACAGCATAGCCGATTTCCATAACCGTTTTCTGGCAGGTAAAATCCTGGCCATTGCTTGTCCCAAACTCGATAGTAATAAGGAATCATATATAGAAAAACTGAAAGCCATGATTGTGCGTTCAACGATCAATACGCTCACAGTCATAATCATGGAAGTACCTTGTTGTGGTGGATTATTGCAACTGGCTGCCAAGGCTGTTGCTGAATCCGGCCGTAAGATACCATTGAAACTGGTCGTAATCGGTACCAGGGGAGATGTTTTAAAGGAAGAATGGGTGTAAAAAGACCCCTAACCCCTAAAGGGGGAAAAGAAATAGAAAATAATATTTAATACAGTTTAATAACATCGATCACTATTCCCCTTTAGGGGATAGGGGTAACTAAAAACTAAAATACAATGAATATGTTTTGTTATCAATGTCAGGAAGCATCCAATGGATTGGGGTGCGAGGTTAAGGGAGTTTGTGGAAAAACTCCCGAAGTATCAGCGTTACAGGATTTACTGATTTATCAGATAAAAGGG
>Ga0302285_10000653_pt1 | contig 18884 bp, 19 predicted proteins | sample III_Fen_E2_2_FD_200455 | JGI IMG/M metagenome (GOLD analysis project Ga0302285, IMG submission 200455) | Peat permafrost microbial communities from Stordalen Mire near Abisko, Sweden - III_Fen_E2_2 | ecosystem: Environmental > Terrestrial > Soil > Wetlands > Permafrost | place: Sweden: Abisko... | reverse complement strand
GCCGAGTAGCTATGTCGGGAATGGATAACCTCTGAAAGCATCTAAGAGGGAAGCCAGCTTCAAGATGAGGAATCGTTTGAGAAACCTAAGAGATGATTAGGTTGATAGGCGTTAGGTGTACAGACAGCAATGTCTTTAGCCGAGACGTACTAATCGTTCGATTCCTATTAGGAAATGTGGAAATCATTATTGCGTTTTACAGCATTCAGTTTTCAGGTATTATATCTGTGTTGCCAAGGTGGCAACAGTTTAAAATTTGAAAATTATATAGTTGAATTTTTTGTTCTGGTGATTTAGCAATGGTGTCACACCCGATTACATTCCGAACTCGGAAGTTAAGCCCATCTGCGCCGATGATACTTATTTATAGGGAAAGTAGGTTGTCGCCAGAACAAAGTATTTAACTATTTGAAAAACACCCATTTGGGTGTTTTTTCTTCGGTAGACGTCCAACGTCTAAAGTTCCGGGTATCCAGTACCAGCAGACCCTTATAAAATAAGGATTTATAATTGGTAGACGTCCAACGTCTACCAATTGTTGGTATTGATTAATTTCTTTTTATGTGTCAATATGGACTAAAATTCGTTACTTACAATTTAAAAATTAAAGCTCATGAAAACTCCAAGATTTGTCGCTATTTCTTATTTAGGTCTATTTGTTATTGTTCTTTTTGTGGGTATGGTTATTTTAGGCGTTATTGCTTATTCTCACAAAAAACAATCTAAACAATTTAACAAAGAGGTTGTTAAAACCGATTCACTTACGATAAGACTTTTGCCGGATCATGCAATCTTTTTTAGCAGAAAAGAAACTGTTGATTATTTAAGAATTTTTTCTAGTGTTCAAAAAAAATATGCAAATGGTGGTGTCTATGTCAGTAAAGATATGGACAGTACATTAGCTGTTTCAAATTCATGTAGGGGTAATTTAATTATTCCTTTTGATACACTTCAATCAATTCTACCTATTGCTTCAATGCATTTTAAAACAATTAGTGTTGAAAAAAACAAAAATACAAAAGGAAAAAAATACAATTTAAATTGTTTTACTTTTGATTTTTATTATTTAGCCGAACAAAGAATCGGATATGCTGTTGTTCGTATGAATACAAAATACCTCGATGACTTATTCTTTTTTGAAGATCAGATTAAGAATCTAAACTGAGATTTTATTTTTTAAAAGCCTTATTATTCTATTTAGAATAATAAGGCTTTTTATTTTGTATACCCTTTATATTGGGGGATAATTTTGCTATAGTATATGTATATGTCATGGGCATCACGCAGAAAACTCCAATATCTTTCAGGACTATTTTTTATTTTAGCAATAATTGTCTTTATTATTGTTTTTCCAATGTTAAATAAGAAACCAACTTGTTTTGACAATAAACAAAATGGTGATGAAGTTGGTGTTGATTGTGGTGGGTCTTGTAATAACTTTTGCCAAGGGGAGGTTACAGAACCTCTTATTCTTTGGAATAGAGCTTTTCATCTTGTAGGAAATAATTACAATCTTGTTGCTCTTGTTAGAAACCAAAACAAAGATGCTGGTATTGCTGAAGTATCTTATGAATTTAAGATATACGATACAAATAATTTACTTATAGGACGCAGAGTTGGTACTACTTATATTCCACCCAATAAAGAGTTTGCTATTTTTGAACCAAGATTTAATTCTGGAGAAAGTCAGATTAGAAGTGTTTCATTTGATTTTCTACCACCATTTAATTGGGTTAAAAAGAGTCCAACACTAGATACACTTCCAGTTCGTGTTGATAATATAATACAAGGAGGGGAGAAGAGTAATCCAACACTGTCAGCTCGTGTTAATAATGATTCTGTTTATAATCTACCATCTTTTGATGTTATTGCTATTCTTTATGATGCTGATCATAATGCTATAAATGCATCTAAGACTTACAAGGACGGACTTAATAGTAATGCTAATACTCCGCTATTCTTTACTTGGCCTGAAGCATTTTCAAGTGAGCCTGTAACTCGTGATGTCCTTATACAGATTAATCCATTTACAACATCATTTTAACTAATAAGAATCTCTTATTAGTTAATTTTGTATAATATTCATATGTCAGAATCAAAGAATTTTATCGGTAGAATTTTTGCTGGAGTTGATTGGCTCTTGGTTGTTTTTATAATACCTGTATTATGTTTTGGTTTAGTTACTATGAAATCTTTTACAGAGGAGACTCCATTCTTTAGTCATCAATTAGTTTGGATTATAATTTCTTTTATAGTTTTATTTACATTTTCTTTTATCGATTTTAGATTCTTAAAAAGAACAGATGTCTTGGTTATTCTTTTTAGTGTTTTTTCATTATTGTTATTGCTTTTATTTTTTGCTGGACATACTTCAAATGGAGCAAAAAGTTGGTTCTCTCTTGGAGGTTTTTCTTTTCAACCATCAGATATGATGAAATTAGTTGTGATACTAATGCTTGCTAAGTATTTTTCAAGACGACATGTTGAAATAGAAAACTTCAAACATATTTTTATTTCTGGAATTTATGCTCTCATTCCTTTCTTACTTGTATTTTTACAGCCGGATTTTGGTAGTGCTATTATTATTTTTATAATATGGTTTGGTATGATTCTTGTTTCTGGAATTTCTAGAAAGCATTTACTTTTTGTATTTGGAATAGGGGTAATTACTTTTGGAGTCTTATGGGGTTTTGTTTTTCATACATATCAAAGGGAGCGCATTATAAACTTCGTTCAACCACTTTCTAATCTTCATGGTTCAGGATACAATGTTTATCAATCAACAATTGCTGTTGGTAGTGGTCAGTTACTAGGTAAGGGTGTTGGTTTTGGAACACAGTCACGATTAAAATTTCTTCCTGAATATCAGACAGACTTTATTTTTGCTGCATTTGCTGAAGAGTGGGGTTTTGTTGGTGTAGCTATTTTGTTATTATTGTTTGGACTTATTATTTGGCGAATTTTACACATATCACTATTGGGGTCAACAAACTTTGAAATGCTTTATGGTGTCGGTCTGGCTATATATATAGTTAGTCACTTAATAATAAATATCGGTATGAACATTGGTATTATGCCAGTAACGGGAATTACGCTTCCTTTTGTGAGTTATGGTGGATCTCATATACTAACAGAGTTTATGGGTCTAGGTATTTTAATGGGTATGAATAGATATAAAAGAGTAGCTCATAGAGACGATATGAGAAATGAATTTCTTGGTATATAATCAAAAATAAAATGCAGACACAAATCATTGATGGTAGAAAAATTAAAAAAGATATTTTAACAGAATTACAAAAAGAAGTAATGTTATTACCATTTACTCCTATTTTTTGTGACATCTTGGTGGGGGATAATTCTGTTTCTTCTAAGTATGTAAGCATAAAGGAAAAAGCAGCAGAATCAATCGGAATTAAGTTTCGTCGAATAGAATTTCCTGAAAATATCAGAACGGAAGAATTAATAGAAGAAATAGAAAATCTAAATAAAGTTCCACATATGTGTGGAATCATTGTTCAATTACCACTACCAAAATCAATAGATTCATTTGCTGTTTTAAATGCAATAAATCCATCACTAGACGTTGACTGTCTTGGTGATTTATCAAGTCAAAAATTTTATAACGACTCTAGTATTTTAGGTTGCCCAACAGCGATTGCTTGTGTAGAGATTATTGATTCATTAAATATAGATTTATCAAATAAGAAGATTGTTGTATTAGGGCAAGGACAGCTTGTAGGTCTTCCTGTTACTCATCTTTTGCGTTCTAGGGGACTTTCTGTTGATACAATAGATTCAAATACTTTGAATGCAGATGAATTATTAAAGAATGCAGATATTATAGTTTCTGGAATAGGTAGAGACAAATTTATAAAAGGGGATATGGTCAAAGAAGGTGTTGTTATTATTGATGCAGGTACATCAGAAGATGGTGGAACTATCTATGGGGATGTAGATTTTGATGAAGTAAATAATATTGCTTCATACATAACTCCATCACCAGGAGGTGTGGGACCTGTTACTGTTGCTATGCTACTTAAAAATGTACTTCTAGTTGCTAAGCAAAAATCTATTTTTTAATTTATGAATATTACTACTTTATTTTTTAATCTATCAAAGTATCGCGTATTAAGATATTTTTCTTTTTTTCTATCATATATTTATATATATATGATGCCTTTATTTTTATTATTCTGGTTGTTTACATATAGTACAAGAAAGATGTATGCCTTTTCTTTGTTATTTTTATCATCCTTCAGTGCTTGGTTTCTTGCAGAATTAATAAAGAATATGGTAAGAATACCAAGACCTATAACTTCAGGATTGATTGTTGCTGAAAAAGGATTTTCATTTCCATCTCAACATGCTGCTGTTACTATGATCGTAGGAGTTGTTATGTATTCTATGGACAAGAGAATAGGTACAGTTCTTATTGTGCTATCTTTACTCGTAGGATTATCTAGGGTTGTTCTAGGTGTACACTATGTTGTAGATATCTTTGCTGGTTGGACTGTCGGAATATTATTAGGTTTGGTTTTTATAAAAATATTTAGCAAAATATGAGTATATTTCATACAATTATATTAGGTATAGTAGAGGGTCTTACTGAATTTTTACCAATCTCTTCAACTGCTCATATGGATATTGTGCGTGTTCTTTTTTTAATACCGTCTTCAGAATTTATAAAAAGTTTTGAAATTATTATTCAACTCGGAGCTATTATGGCAGTTGTTCTTTTATATGCAAAGAAAGTTTTTTCTTCTTGGCTATATATAAGAAATCTAGCTATAGCTTTTATTCCTACTGGAATTATTGGTTTTATTTTATATAAACTCATTAAGTCTTTTTTAATAGGGAATATTTGGGTAGAGGCTATTGCTCTTTTGATTGGAGGAATTATTATTATATTTTTTGAAAACCAGCAAAGTAAAATTGATCAAACAAAAATCGAACAAATAAAATTAGAAGACCTCACTATTAAACAATTATTAACATTGGGTATTGCTCAGTCTCTCGCTGTTATTCCAGGAATATCTCGTTCTGGTGCAGTTATTATTTCAGGTAGAGCAATAGGTTTGGGTAAATCATTAATTACAGAATTCTCTTTTCTTCTGGCTGTTCCGACAATGCTTGCAGCTACAGTTTATGATATTTATAAATCTGGTATTAGCTTTTCTTCTTCAGAATGGGGAACTGTCTTTATAGGATTTATTGTTGCTTTTATTGTCGCTTTCTTGGTTATTAAATGGTTCCTAGAATATATAAGGAAACATTCATTTAAAATATTTGGTTGGTACCGTATAGTGTTGGGTTTTGTTCTAATTTTAGCCTTATATTTCAATATACTATAATCGTCAAGATTGAGTATTAAAAGGAACATTATTGTATTTTATGTCAAACCATAAATACATTGCTTTTTTAAGGAAATATATATAGAATAAGCCTATTATGTGGAAAACAAGAATTAAAGCGTTACTTATTCTCTTATTAGGTATAGGAGTTGGTTTTTTCGTTTATCAATCAGAAATGTCGAACAGAGCTGCTCTTTCTAAGCAAGTTGCTCCTTCAGGTTTTTTAGCTACACACCCGTTCAAATTAGGTCTTGATCTTTCAGGTGGTACACATTTGGTATACCAAGCTGATGTTTCAAAAGTCGATAGTACACAAATAAGTGATTCAATGAATTCACTTCGTGATGTTATCGAAAGACGTATAAATATTTTTGGAGTTTCAGAACCAAGTATACAAATACAAGATGGTGGTTTTTCTAATCAAGGTGAGCACAGACTTATTGTTGATTTACCTGGCGTAACAGATGTGAGTAAGGCTATCGATATGATAGGTCAAACTCCAATGCTTGATTTCAGAGTAGAAAATCCAGACAAGAGTGCTGCAGCTGCTTCAAAAGTTGATAGTAATGGTAAAGTTAATATTGATTTAAATTCTCAATATATAACAACAGACTTAACTGGAAGATTTTTACAAAAAGCTACTTTAGAGTTTAATCAAACAACAGGGGAACCAGTTGTTGGTTTGCAATTCAATCCAGAAGGTTCAGCTTTATTTGAAAAAATAACTAAAGAAAATATTGGAAAAACAGTTGCTATCTATTTAGATGGTCAGCCTATTTCAATTCCTAAGGTTAACGAAGCTATTACTGGTGGTAAGGCTCAGATTTCTGGTAACTTCAAAGCTCAAGAAGCAAAGACCCTTGTTGGTCGTTTGAATTCTGGAGCTCTTCCTGTTCCTATTAGTCTTGTCTCAACTCAAACAATCGGTCCATCACTAGGAACTCAGGCAACACAAGCAGGAGTTAAGGCTGCTATTATAGGATTCTTAGCTATAGCTCTATTCCTTATCATTTGGTACCGTTTACCAGGTTTACTATCAGTCTTCGCACTTTCTATTTATGTAGCATTAATGTTGGCTATATTTAAGCTTCTACCTGTTACTCTTACTGCGGCTGGTATTGCTGGCTTTATTATCTCTCTGGGTATTGCTGTTGATGCGAATGTTCTTATCTTTGAAAGAATCAAAGAAGAGCTTCGTGCAGGTAGTTCAATATCAGACGCTATTCATCATGGTTTCAAGAGAGCTTGGCTTTCAGTTCGTGACTCAAATACTTCAAGTATAATAACTGCTGTTATTTTATTCTGGTTTGGAACTACATTAATTCAAGGATTCGCATTAGTATTCTTGATCGGTGTATTGGTATCAATGATTTCAGCTATTCTTATTACAAGATTATTCCTTTATTCTCTTAATATAAGTAAAAGAAATAAATTTACCAACTTCTTATTCGGGTCGGGTTTTAGTAATGCTAGTCATCAAAAATAAAATTTATGTTCGTAATAAAAAATAAAAAAATATTCGTTATAATTTCTGCTGTTCTTGTATTTCTTTCTTTGTCTGCGATAGGGTACTGGGGATTAAAACTTGGTATCGATTTCAAGGGTGGTTCTCTTACTGAAGTAGAATACAAAACTGCTCGTCCTGAACAAATAATAGTTGAAGGTCAAGTTAAAACTCTTTCACTTGGAGAAGCTATTATTCAGCCAATAGGAACTGTTGGTTATAGTATTAAAACAAAAGCATTAAATGAAACAGAGCGTGCTTCTGTTATGACAGCCCTAGGTGCTGATGCAACTGAGAAAAGTTTTACTTCTATCGGTCCATCTGTTGGTGCTGAACTTGTTAGAAAATCAATCCTATCATTTATACTTGTTGCTCTTGGTATTATCTTTTGGATTGCTTTCTCTTTCCGTAAAGTTTCTAAACCAGTTTCATCTTGGAAGTATGGATTTATCGCTATCTTAACTTTGATACACGATATATTAATTCCAGTTGGAGTTTTTGCAATGCTAAGTCATATGTATGGCGTAGAAGTCGATACACTGTTTGTCGTTGCTATTCTTACAATTCTTGGTCTTTCAGTTTCAGATACAATTGTTGTGTTTGATCGTATTCGTGAAAATATTCGTATTGGCCACTTCAAAACATTTGAAGAAACAGTTGGAAGAAGTTTGGATCAAGTTTATACTCGTTCTATAGCTACATCATCTACTGTTATTATCGCTTTACTTGCTCTAGTATTCTTTGGTCCAGCAAGTACAAAAATATTTGCTATTATGCTAACTGCTGGAATGTTCTTTGGAACATATTCATCAATCTTCTTAGCAAGTCCATTACTTGTAATGACAAGTAATATACAGAAAAAGAAGGGAAAATAGTTATATAAATAAATGCCCCGCAGGCTTCGCCTGCGGGGCATTTATGATATAATATTGTTATTATTATAACTTTTATAAATATATGACTTTATATATAATTATATGCATTATCTTCATAATTATTTTTTCTGGATTAAAGGTTGTGAAGCAGTATGAGAGAGGTGTAGTATTTTTATTGGGTAAATTTACTGGTGTTAGAGGCCCAGGACTTATTTTTGTTGTTCCAATATTCGAGCAGATAACAAAAGTTACTATGCGTACAGTTACTATGGCTATTCCTTCTCAGAAAATTATAACTAAAGATAATGTTTCAATAGATATTGCGGCAGTTGCATACTACCATGTTGTTGATCCAGAGAAGTCAGTTGTTTCTATTGAGAATGTTTATAATGCAGTGAATCAGATCAGTCAGACGACAGTTCGAAATGTTGTTGGACAGTTTATGCTTGATCAACTTCTTTCACAAACAGTTGATATTAATTTACAGATTAAAAATGTTATTGATACTCATACAGAACCATGGGGTGCAGAAGTTACTGCAGTTGAAATAAAAGATATTTTTCTTCCAGAAAATATGCAAAGAGCTATGGCAAAAGAAGCTGAAGCCGAGAGAGAAAGAAGAGCCAAGATAGTAGCTGCGGAAGGAGAATTTCAAGCTGCAGAGAAGCTGGGACAAGCTGCTGACCTTATCTCCAAGCATCCCGTAGCTCTACAACTTCGTACATTACAAACTATGGCAGAGATAAGTGTAGAGAAGAATTCAACCATAATTTTTCCAGCTCAATTTATGACAACAGTTGCTGAGGCTATGAAATTGATAAAAGGTGATATGTAATTATAAGGATAGATTGATAAATAAATGCCCCGCAGGCTTCGCCTGCGGGGCATTTATGATATAATATACCTGTTAGTTTCTTATTAATATAAATTATATATACATTTTATGCCTATTTTATACATCGTTTTAGCTGTCGTTATCGCACTCGCACTTTATTTAGTTTTCAAGTTTAATGGATTCGTATCTTTGCGTACAAGAGCAGAAGAAGCTTGGGCAGATATTGATGTTCAACTTAAGCGTCGTTATGATTTGATTCCTAACTTAGTAAATACAGTAAAAGGTTATGCCACTCATGAGTCTGCTACTTTTGAAAAAATATCAGAAGCTCGATCACGCGCAATGCAAGCTGGAAGTCTAACAGAAAAAGGGGATGCAGAGAATCAACTTTCTGGTACATTAAAATCTTTATTTGCAATTTCTGAAGCTTATCCAGAATTAAAAGCTAATACTAATTTTATAGAACTTCAAAGAGAACTTTCTGATACAGAAAATAAAATTATGGCCTCAAGAAGATTTTACAATAGTAATGTTCTTGCTTTAAATACTGGAATACAAATGTTCCCAGGAAATATTATTGCTTCAATGTTTAACTTTATAAAAAAAGACTTTTTCCAATTAGAAGAAAATTCTGCTGAGAAGAATCCTGTTGAAGTTAAATTCTAGTTTTTATGGTAGCTACACTTTACACACAACAAGGACAAAATATTAGAAAAACTTGGATGCTTATGACTGGATTTTTAATTCTAGTTATAGGTCTTGGTTTTGTGATATCTCGTATATACAACAATTCAAGTATTCTTTATTTCTTTGTTATTTTTAGTGTAGGTATGAATATTGTAAGTTATTGGTATTCAGACAAGATTGCACTTTCTATGGCTCATGCTCATCCTGCAACTCGAGAAGAATATTTTGATTTCTATACAATCGTAGAAAATCTAGCTATTACAGCGGGACTTCCAATGCCAAAGATATATGTTATAGAAGACGGTTCTCCGAATGCTTTTGCGACAGGTCGTGATAAGAAACACGCTGTTATTGCTGTAACAACAGGACTACTTTCAATAATGAATAAAACAGAGCTTGAAGGTGTTATAGCTCATGAAATGAGTCATATAGGTAATCGTGATATGTTGGTCTCTACTGTTGCTGTGGTGCTCGTAGGGTTCGTTTCTATCGTTTCTGATATGCTTATACGATCAACTATGTTTGGTGGTATTAATCGTGATAATGATAGGGAAGGAGGAGGTGGTCTTTTTATGATAATAGGAATTATACTTTCTATTCTTGCTCCCATATTTGCAACAATGCTTCAACTAGCTATTTCTCGTAAGCGTGAGTACTTAGCAGATGCATCAGGTGCTCTTCTTACTCGTTATCCAGAGGGTCTCGCTTCTGCACTAGAGAAGATTGAACAATACGGTAAACCACTACAAACTCAATCATCTGCAATAGCTCATTTATATATATCAAATCCACTAGGATCTGGTAACTTTGCGAAGAAAACTAGTAATCTTTTTTCTACTCATCCTCCAATAGAAGAACGGGTAAAAATTCTACGCTCAATGTAGTTTTTATATTTGTTAATAATCACAATCTCTAGTATTATAGTCTTGGATGTTCTTTCAAATAGCACAGGTTATTTATTATTATTTCCTGTGCTTATAGTATTGTAATTTTTTAATTTATTAAGAAATTATAATACAACAATAGCCCGAGCTTCGGCTCGGGCTTATGGAGAGGTCGCATAGTGGTCTAGTGCACTGTCTTGGAAAGACAGCAAGGTGTTAAAGCCTTCGAGGGTTCAAATCCCTCCCTCTCCGCGCTTTCAAAAAATTGCCCTTAGGGGCATTTTTTTTGTTGCGCGGAGAGAAGCAAGACAACTTCTTGTCTTGCGTGAGGGATTTGAAAAGCTTTTCGTTCTCTGGTATTAACCAGAGCGAAAAGTACCTGACTATGTAATAGTCAAATCCCTCTCTCTGCCTTCGTTCTTAATCTTATTTTATATAGCTTAATTTTGGCACCTGTTGGAGACGGGGAACTTTTGGTATAATCTATTTATGAAAAAAGAAATAAATTTTAGCGTTGTCTCAGGAGCACTAATTTTAGTTTGGCTTTTATTCTCTCCAGTGTTGGGTCTTGTTCTTTTGTCATATTTTAATAAATATTTTAATAACCCTATTATGTACATACTCGTTACATATCTATTACTTGGAGTTATTTTATATTGGTTTGGAAAATATTTAAATACTAAACTAAATACGAAAGGGTTTTACAAGAAAGAAATAACAGAAAAAGAAATAGCTGAAAAAATTATTAAAAATAAATATGGATTTTGGAGTTTGGAAATACAATCGACTGAACATGCAAATAAAATAGTTAATAACACTGCTTGGGCTTTTGTAACCTTAGGTTCAATTATGGTCTTGATATCTTTTATTCTTCCGTCATGGGGTGATAGTTCAATCGATGGACTACTATCAGTTATTTTTGGAGCACTGTTGGTAACAAAGAGAAAACTTTGGATATCAATAGTTGTATTGTTACTTGGAGTTGATATTATGTGGGGAACTATTCTAAACAAGATCACGTCTACCAACGGGGGTTCAAATGTTTTTCTAGCTTTTGTATTTCTTTGGTCTAGTATTCAGGCATTTCTCGCAATTAGATATCTTAAAAAGCAACAAACTTCAATAGATTCTTCTGTAAAAATTATTAATAAAAAACAAAAGATAATCCTTGTTGTTTTAATGTGGGTTGCTGTTGTAATGCTTGCACTTGAATTTTTAGGGTTAATCATTATTTATTCATCAAAGTAGTTCCAACAGCGACCCATACTGCCCGCAAAAAGAAACCCTTTCGGGTTTCTTTTTATATCTCTAACCCACTCATTTCTGCTACAATATACCTATGTCTCTAAAATTTATTTTTGCCATCATTTCATCACTCATAAGTATTTTTTGTTTAATTCCTTATATTATAGATACTCTCAATGGAAAAACTAAACCACATAGTTATTCTTGGCTTATATGGGCTATCCTTCAAATCATTGGAATAGTATCAATGCTAAGTGCTGGGGCGGGGATAGGCATCTTGTCTCTTTGTATAGGAGTTTTTTTCTGTATTTTTATTTTTATACTTTCTTTATATTATGGTACTCATAATATAAAATTATTTGATAAAATTTGTTTAGCTGGAGCATTGCTTGCAGTTATAATTTATTTTTTTATTCACGATGCAACACTCGCTGTTATTATTGTTGTTATAACTGATTTTATTGGTTTTCTTCCAACTATTAGAAAATCATATGAAGAGCCAAAAACAGAAACACCCATAACTTATATTTTAAGTGCTGTTGCTGCTGTCTTCGCCATAGCAGCACTTTCTGTCTTTAATTTTACTACATCTATTTACCTAATAAGTCTTGTTATTTCAGATGGAATATGTGGACTTATTATTTTGTATCGTAGAAATAAATCTATTTAAAAAATTCAATACAATTTGTTAGACATAAGCTTCTACTTGACATTTAGGATAATATGTTATAGTTTATAGGTAATTAATGCTCATTTATATTTAAATAGATTAAAGGAAAAACTGTATCATTTTCTGTGCTATGGGAGGGAAGCGCACTATTTGAACATTTTAAATTAAAAAAAGTATTCACTTCACTTAAAAAAATTAATTAAAATGAAAACAATTAATGATTTCCTCCAATGGATGGGGGTGAGTAACGGATCTGTTGATTCTGTTAGAAAAAATGTTATTAAGGGTATAAATATAGTATTGGCTATATTTATCCTAGTGGTGCTTTTAGCCATATCGGTACTCTTTGGAGTATTCTTTTGGTTAGAATCATATGTTCATACCTTAATTGGTGTTGATATTTATATCGCAAAGGTAATTTCTCTTCTTATTCTTATTGTATTTTTTGGTACTCCGATTAAGGGATTCGTGTGGTCCTTTCTTCCTATTATTCCAAGAAAAGACAAGAAAAAGAAAAGAGTTCTTTTCTTGCTTACATTGGCTGTATTTTTTTCAATTTCTTATTTTGCTTCTAGGGGTGTTTATTTTAACCCAGAAACTGGTAAGTCTTTGCAATATTATTCTATTGGACTAAAGGGGGAGTATAAGTTTTATTCTTCTGATGGTTATGATCCTGTTACTGGGGTTAAGCTTTTACCGGCAACTCCAGATGTGATACGAAAGTATAAAGCTTCTATTGATTCTACTGAAAATATTAATAGGGACGGTGTCGTTGGAATGATAAAAGATTTTTCTGATGAATATCGTAATAATCTTAAGAACGAAGATAAAACTGAAGAAGTTATTTCTAATGATAGTAAAAATAATATCAATAATACTTCTGTTGTTGATAAAAGTGCAGGTGTAACTATTGCTAGTGATAATTCTATTAAGAAAAATATTAAACGTTCTGATGCTATTAAAAAAATCATTAAGTATATTAAAAAAAATCAGAATCCTGATGGAGACGGTATTAGTATTGAAAATCTTGATAAGAATAGTGAATTGTATAAGCTTATATATGACAGTGAAGATACTCATTTAAAAAGTTTAATTCTCGTAAAAAAATAATTATTATGTTCGCATTTTTTAGTTTCGACTATTTTATCGCCTCATTGATTTGTGGTGGACTATGTGCCTTTTTTGCAAACGCAAAAGGTAGAAAACCACTAAGTTGGTTTTTCATAGGATTCTTTTTTAGTTTTTTTGCTATTGTTATTGTTGCTTTTATTCGTGATAAAAAAGTAAAAGCTGCAGAATAAGTTCTTTAATCTATAAATCAAAACCCGCAGTACACAATACTGTGGGTTTTATTATTGTATATTCGCTTAAATTAATTAACTTTGGTAATATTAACAATATGGAAACAAATTCTAATGAACAAATAACATCTCCAGTGGCATCTACTATCAATACTTGTCCTTCTTGTCATCAGCCTATAATATCTACATATTATTTTTGTCCTAATTGTGGAATCAAGTTAAATCAGGCTCCTCTTTCAACAGATACATTAACTCAAGTAAAAATATATGCATTTAGTATTATTCTTCCAATGATTTGTTTTTTATTTATAACAAAATGGCCTGGAATAAAGTACTATAAATCAGAAGATCCAAAAACAAAACAAATAGGGGAGATTGCTTGGATACTTCTAGTTCTGTCTACGATTATTACTATTTATCTTGCTTTTGTTTGGACACAAAAATCACTCGATACATATCTTTACAGTATAGATCCTAGTAATTACGGACTTTAGTTAAAAAAATACCCAGATAGGGGCTAAGCCCCTATCTGGGTATTTTTAATTAAAAGTTTAAAAACCAAATAAGTTTTTAAAGAATGAACCAATATTTCCAAAGAAACCTTTTGGTTGTTCTGTTGTAGTAGGTACTGTTTTACTTTGATCAATTACAGTAGAAGCTACAATATTAGTACCAGTTACTGCTCCTTGTGCAAGTAGTGTATCACCGACTGCTATATTTGAAACTAATATAGTATTTTGTCCTTGTAATATTTTTGCATTTGTTACATCGATAGTATAACTAACATTATTTTTATTTAAGATAGTTACAATAGAACCGTTTATTGTAGAAACTTTTCCTACAATAATAGGATCACCATTACCTACGATAGCAGGTACATTGTCTTTTCCTTGTGTCTTTGTTTTGTTTTCTCCATTCATAACACCATCACGAATTGTTGTTGCTACTATGTTTGTACCAGTAACTGTACCTTGGGCCATAATAGTATCACCAGCAACTATACTTGAAATAGTTCCTGCAACATTTCCTTTTGTTATTTTTGCATTTGTTGCATCAACTGTATATGTAGTAGATGTTGTTGTGTTTTTTTGATTTTTGTCAAAACCTTGTTTACCTGTGATTGTTATAGTATTTCCACTTACTGATACAACTGTACCAATAATACCAGGCTTCATATCTGCTTTATTTTTACCATTATTCCTATGAGCTTCACTGTTTATACTACCGTTATTAGTTTTAGTTGTTGTAGTTTCAGCAAAAGCGGGGATAGTGGAAGATAGAGTTGTTAAAGCGATTATTGCCATAGTGGCTATATAAGCGTTCTTTTTAATATTCATTATTTATGTTTATTAATTAATAATTACAACAAATACGACATTATTTGCTGTATATATGTATACGAATATAGGACAAAAGACGGTGCATTTTATATGTGGTATAATCTTTTTGTGGATATTAAAAATAAACAATTAATAAAGGATGATAAGGTTTCAAAAGGAAGCCTTTTTAGTCTATTGAAGCCTTATAAATTACTTATAGGTGCTATTATTTTGTTTACTGTTTTAGGGAATGCTCTTAATCTTGTTGTTCCTAAATTGATATCAGCTACTATTGATACATATAAGAATAATAATTTTTCTATAAATAATATTATTCTAGAATTTTCTATTATAGCTGTTCTTATTTTTATATTTACTTATCTACAAAATATAATGCAAGTGTATGCATCAGAGCGTGTTGCACGAGATCTTCGTAATCAACTCTCTGCGAAAATATCTGTTCAGCCATATTCTTATATAGAAAAAGCTACTCCAGCAAAAATCTTAACAAATCTTACTTCTGATGTTGATTCTATAAAAACTTTTGTTTCTATGGCTATTGCTTCTATTATATCTTCGGCTTTTCTTATTGTAGGAGCATCTGTTTTATTGATACTTATTAATTGGAAACTTGCTCTAGCTGTTATCGCAGTTATTCCTATTATTGCTTTAACATTTTATTTTAACTTAAAAAAGGTTCGTAAATTTTTTATTAAATCTCAGGAGGCTGTTGATTGGTTAAATAAAGTAATAAGTGAAAGTATTTTAGGGGCAGCTCTTATTAGACTACTTAATTCAGAAAAGTATGAATATAATAAATTTCTTGATGCAAATACCGAAGCTAAAAATGTTAGTCTTATAATTTTATCTTTATTCTCAAGTCTTATACCTGTTATTACTTTTCTTACAAATATTGCAACACTTATAATTATAGAATTAGGTGGATACTTTGTTATACGAGGTTCGATGACAATTGGTAATTTCACAGCATTTAATAGTTATTTGGCTATATTGATTTTTCCAATACTTGTAATCGGATTTATGAGTAATATTATTTCACAAGCAACTGCTTCATATTCTCGTATTCTTGAAATACTTAATGCACAAGATGAAAAGAAGGATGGGGGACTTAAAACAGAGCTTAAGGGTGAGATAGAAGTAAAAAATATAAATGTTATTTTTGGAGAAAAAGCTGCTCTTAAGAATGTTTCATTTTTAATAAAATCAAATACAAAGACCGCTATAATTGGTCCTACCGCAGCAGGTAAAACTCAATTACTATATTTACTAACTGGTCTTCTGGAACCAACATCTGGGTCTGTTTTATTTGATGGAATAGATATAAATCAATACGATAAAGAAAGTTTACATAGTCAGATAGGTTTTGTTTTTCAGGATAGTGTTATGTTTAATCTAAGTTTAAAAGAAAATATTGCTTTTAGTTCAAATGTTGAAGATATTTATATAGAAAAAGCTATAAAGACTGCAGAATTAGAAGATTTCGTAGACTCCTTACCAGAGAAATTAAATACAATTGTTTCTGAAAGAGGTACAAGTTTATCTGGTGGTCAAAAACAACGCATCATGCTTGCAAGAGCACTTGCTCTTAATCCAAAGATTCTTTTGCTTGATGATTTTACTTCAAGAGTTGATACAAAAACCGAAAGAAAGATTTTAGAAAATATATCAAAGAATTATCCAGAGATAACCCTTGTTTCTGTTACTCAGAAAATCTCTTCAATAGAACATTATGATAAGATTATTCTTATGATGGAAGGGGAGATATTAGCTTCTGGTACACACGATTCTCTTATGAAAGAGAGCCATGAGTATATGCAGATTTATGATTCACAAAGAAGTACAAATCAATATGAATAATTACTCATTAAATAAAACAGATATTGCAAAAGAAAAAGACAAGGGAGTTTTAACTACTGCTTGGAAAAGACTCGTGCCTCTTTTGAGAACTGAAAATAAGGTAGTTACCTTTGCGCTTATTGCTATATTTGTGAGTTCGATAACAACCTTATTGTCTCCAGTTATTATTGGTCATATTGTTGATCAATATATTCAAAATAAAAATTTCAATGGAGTTTTATTTTTAGGTGGTATCCTTTTTTTGATTTATATTATTGGGCTTGTTGCAAGTTATATACAGATTAAAACTATGGGGGGAGTTGGAAGGAGACTGCTCTTTAATTTAAGAAATTCAATTTTTAATAAATTACAAGAGCTACCTGTTTCTTTCTTTGATCAAAATAAATCAGGAGATATTATTTCTCGTATAAATAATGATACAGATAAACTAAATCAATTTTTCTCTCAGGCTTTAATGCAATTTATTGGTAATATTGTATTGATTATCGGTGCAGGAATATTTCTAGTTACAATCAGTTTTCGTCTTGGTTTAGTTGCTCTTGTCCCAGCAGTTATTGCTCTTGCTCTTACTCAAATACTTTCTCCTTGGGTCAAGCGTGTTAGTCTTCGTAGTTTACAAAGTTTAGGGGGAATGAGTGGAGAGATTCAAGAAAGTATAAATAATTTTAAAGTAATAGTAGCCTTTAATCGTTTGGATTATTTTAGAGATAGATTTAAAGAATCAAATGAAATTAACTACAAGGCTTCTGTATCTGCTGGTTTTGCTAGTAATATTTTTAATCCTATATATATGCTTGCATCAACTGCTGCTCAGTTAGTTGTGCTTGCTTATGGTATATATCTTATATCTATTGGGGATTTCACTATAGGATTACTTATAAGTTTTCTTTTATATGTAAATAATTTTTATACACCACTTCGTCAGCTTGCTTCTGTATGGTCATCTTTACAGCTTGCACTAGCGGGACTTGATCGTATTTCTGAAATATTAGCCCTCGAATCGAATATGCCAATAATTGGTATTGATGAAAATATAGAAAAAAATCCGTCTTCTAATAATGTTCTTGAATTTAGAAATGTATCATTTGGTTATGTTTCTGATAAAAATGTTTTAAATAATATTAACTTTACTTTAGAGAAAGGAAAGACTTATGCATTAGTAGGTCCAACTGGTGGGGGAAAGACTACAACTGCATCACTAATGGCTCGTTTATATGACCCTAATGATGGAATTATTTTATTAGAGAATAAAGATATTCGTTTATATAATCCTAGTGAACGCGCAAAGAAAATTGGTTTTATTCTTCAAGAACCATTTCTTTTTACTGGTACTGTTTATGAAAATATTCTATATGGCAATGAAGAGTATTTAAATCATTCACAAGAACAATTATTTGAAGTTCTAGAAAAAGCTAATCTTACAGACTTACTTTCAAGATTTACAGATGGACTTAATACTAAGATTGTTTCAACTGGAGATGCTATAAGTTTGGGTCAAAAACAATTAATTGCTTTTATTCGTGCTGTATTGAGAAATCCAGATATTCTTATTTTAGATGAAGCAACTGCAAATATAGATACAGTTACAGAGCAACTTCTAGAGATTATCCTTAAAAAACTTCCAGAAACTACAACTAGAGTTATTATTGCCCATAGATTAAATACTATTGAAAATGCAGACCAAATATTCTTTGTTAATGGTGGAGATGTTAAGTTTGCTGGAGATATGGATCATGCAGTAGAGATGCTTTTGAATGGTAGTAGAAATAGTTAATATTAATTTATATATTATGTTTAATCAAAAAAATGCTTGGGAAAGAGAATATAGAAATCCTAAATTGGTAACTAAAAATGATGGTCCTCAAGCGGATACATTAAGATTTTTTAAATTTTTAAAAAAGGAACAAAAATATAGAGTTGAAGATAAGAATGTTCTTGATGTTGGCTGTGGTACTGGGCGTAATTCAAATTATTTAGCAGAAGATGGTAATAATGTTATTGGTATTGAAATATCAAGAACAGCTTTAGGTATAGCAAAAGATAGAGCTAAAGAACTGGGTGTAGTTGTTGATTACAGACTTGGAGACATTGGTGAACTTTATGAAATAAAAGATGAAACAATTGATGTTATTTTAGATGTAACAAGTTCTAATTCTTTAAATGAAAAAGGAAGAGAAGTTTATCTAAATGAAACAAATAGGGTTTTGAAAAATGGTGGATACTTTTTTGTTAGAGCTCTAGCAAAGGATGGTAATAAAAATGTAAAGAATTTATTAAAACAAAGTCCTGGTCCTGAGTATGATACTTATATAATAAAAGAGATAGGGTTTAAAGA
>Ga0302285_10000647_pt1 | contig 18933 bp, 15 predicted proteins | sample III_Fen_E2_2_FD_200455 | JGI IMG/M metagenome (GOLD analysis project Ga0302285, IMG submission 200455) | Peat permafrost microbial communities from Stordalen Mire near Abisko, Sweden - III_Fen_E2_2 | ecosystem: Environmental > Terrestrial > Soil > Wetlands > Permafrost | place: Sweden: Abisko... | reverse complement strand
GTCGAAAAGCGAACTCCTGGATCAAGGCAAACCAACTGCAATAGCAATACTAATAGACTGCGATCGCCTTAAGATTCGCTGAGACAGAAATTAGCATAATTAACAAGTAACATTATTGAGAATGGCAATGCAGCTGCTGTAGGAAATGGAGATAAAAAGGATAATAAAAAATAGGAAAAATTAGGTATATAATAGCAATAATTGAATTCGCCTTCTTGGCAGTCGACAGCAAAGGAACATAGAATAATAGTACTTTGTGAATCTAGCAATCTAACAAGAGAATGGATTCATCGATTCTTTGGGATGAGAAATATCTCGAATTATGAAGTCTTCTCGTTCCCTGGAGGACCAGGTAAGAATTATTGATATATTGTGGAAAAGATATGTTTGATGATGTGGGTGGGTTAAAAATTATTGTATTGTTTTAGGCTGTCTGGTTCTGAGTGGGGATGATTCTGAGCGAGGTAGTTGGAGGACTGTTTTGGGTATTTTCATCAAAAACCTCAGCAAAGTGTATTAAATCTAAGAAATCCATGTGTTTATGAATACTACGTCGATATTCTCATAGATCTACGGGAAAGATGAAGGTAAAAATACAGTTTTGTCATTGTCTGAGAATCTAAGACTTGCATGCAGTTATATTAAAGATACATAGAATGCCTTAACTGTGAAAGGGTTTGCTATAAATCAAAAAGGCATCATCGATAAGATTGTATGAGAAAGGAATGGGAAAGAGATATATGTATGTGTGTGTGAGCGTGTTAGTAATAATTATATTTTTTGCAGTAGTTTTTATGAAAAAAAGTTAAAAATTTAAGGAAAAAAAAAGTTGTTATTGAAAAATATTCTGTTTTAAAAAGAGTTCTACTTGGAATCATAAATAAATTATTAAAAATTAGAAAACCTACTGGTTTTTCATATTATTACTTAGTATTATTCATGAAGAAGAAGCATTGGATTATTATTGTATTTCTTAATGATCTTTGCTTGAAAAATTCAAAAAAAATTTAACAGCAATTATAATAATAATCATTAGCATAATCTGACTCCCATCCCCATCTCCCCCCCCTTGACTTTCCCTACAAGAAACATCTCAAATAGCTAAATTACAAAAATCACTTCCCCACCTTTAACGACTAGATAATTTGCAAATTTTTAAATCATGCCAAATTAACCTAAAAATCTTTTCAGCTAAATAAGAAACACTTCAATATCTTATGTTTCTAATGCGTAAAAACTTTTAAAATCTTTAAAACCATATTTCTCTTTGTCTCTCATCTCATTCTTACTCTGCATTGTTTGTTTTTTTTTAGAAAACTCAATCTCAATCTGTGAATTTAAGTGATTAAAAATCTGTCTAATTCTAGCTCTCGATCTCTATCTATCTTCAGCTACTTCCTTAATAGCCTCATCTTGAATAGTCCTTTGACCTTGTTAACTCTATTTCTAAAGCAGCAATAGTACTAGCTCGTTTCTATCGAAATCTCTTAGTTTTTTCATTTCACCCTCCCGCTTGTTTTTCATGGACATATCCACTTACATTTGTTTTTCTACATAAACAATCACAAGAAGCCATGCCTCTTTTCCTCAACTAATAATACAAACAGTGGTATGTACGGCACATTTACAAATGTACAGTCAACATTCGAAAAGCTAGCATCAACTATTACTCTTTAATTCAGAGCAAAGAAGCCTAACCAGCCCCCATCGGATCATTGTGTCATTAAATGTTAGTGAAGATCACCATTATCAAATGAGAGAGAATAAATGTATCTTTCTCTTGATTTTGTTATGGGGATCTGCTCAAACATGTCCCCCCATTCTATTGTGCTAGAGCACACTATTTCGAAATACATCTCGCATTTGAATAAAATACTCGAATTATGGCATGGAAAAAAAAAAGAATTTTAAATGGAAAAAGAAAAAAAATGATAAAAATGAATCGCAAATGTAATATCAGTTAGAATATCTCCAAATCAATTATCCTAAATAAATTAACAAATCAATTGAGGAGATGTATATGCTGAATATAACTGCGAGGAAACATATTATTCTCCCCCACAGTTAAGGGAGGAAGAATTATGATTTTTCAGAAGAAAAAAAAGAAATTAATTTTGATTGGGGAGATAGATCAAGATAATAATTGCAAAGTTAATTTAACTCTCCCTCCCCTCAAGTGTTGTGATCTTCCCCAAAGAGTCCTTGGATGAGTGTTAAGAATTATTCAGCGCAAATTGCATTCGACTAAAATCAATGGAACACATGCATGATTTACAATTATTTTTCTAATTATGATTTGTTTATTGGAAAAAAAATATCTATTTATTTTAGTCTTTTCTGCTGAAGATCTATTGCTTTCATTGTTTTTGTTATTATTTGTCTGTTTCTTGCTGTCTTGCTTCCATCTGCTATCTTTCTAATTAATCCAGCTTAGCTAGAAGATATTATGATTCTTCGTTGATGTTTTCTTCAATTCTCTAGATTTTGTAAGAAATCTCTTATTCTTAATTAAATTCCTTTTGTTCGACTAAGACTTCAAATCGGAATCTCTTGTAGTCAAGATTACTTAGAAGATTGCATAATGCTTCTTCATTATCACTCTCGTACATGTTTTTAATCACCTGAGCTGCGTCTTCCATTGAAATTTCTGGATTGCATTCTGGGGAGAAAAAAAAGAAAAAAATGGCAAATGATTCAATTTTGTACAAATATGAAAAAATGCAATTATTCCTACTGTTGATGAGGGATGACGCAATCGGGTCAAAGATCATGACAGGGATGGTAGACGTGGAGTCTTAGAGAAACGCTGAGAGCATGAGATTCACAACAGGCGTAATGAAGTTCTAGCATGTCTCACAGAAACATGTGTTGTTTTGGAATTTCAGTGCTGGTTTGGATGAGCACGGACATCTTAGATAGTACATCTTATTCCGCTGAATGGACAGGATATTTGCATAGACAATGAAGTTGATTTTCTATTAGCTAGTTAAAGACAATTAAGAAGAAGCTTTGACGAGTTACTCAACTTCTTTTAAAGTCATAACTTTGTTAAATTACTGAGAAGACTGTCTAAGCAGGTTTTTAGACGATTGACTCTTCATTTGGAGCTTCCCTAGAGATGGAAAATGCTCATTGTCAGTGTTATCAGAACTGTCTTTATCGAGCGCTTTCAGGTCAATATAACTTGGTGCTTCTAGAATTCGAATACTCGACTGCCTATTGCTTTTCAGCTGTAGTTCATCGCCATACAGTGCTCGAACGAAGTTTTCAACAGCTATTTTCATCCCCACTGAGATCTTCCCTAACCAAAGGGCTTTCATTTCTTGGAAGAGAATCACGTTGATCATGTTTTCACGTCGATCATCAGAGACTATTAGTCGTGTCATCTCCCCAGTTGTTTAAATGTCCTTTTGATAAGGAAAAAAAAACAGAAGAAAGATTAGATAAAGAAGGAGGATTTCATAGGAATGCAGGTGTGTTTGTGTGTTTTACCATGACTGTTCCTTCAGTATACACGTACTTATCTGATGTTTCAATGACTTCTTTAATAGTTTTGACTTTTTTTGGTGCAAACTAAGGATGAAATAACTTCGTTGACTTGGAAAAGCTCACGGAGTTAACAGCCTGTACACTAATTGATTTATCATCCGCTGTAAGAACCAGTGAGTTTTTCTCAATAACCTCGCAGTCATGCTACTTAAACTTCAATTCAATCCTACAAATCAACAAAAATATTAAGTAAATCTCTTCTCTTAGTGTGGTTTTCTCTCTCTCTCTTTCTGTCTGTCTTACAATCCCTTGAAATTGTTGACTTCCGCTCCAAGAAAATAATAACTTTTCCCAACTTGAATGGAGGCATCAAATCGCGTCACATGAGAGCCCCAAAACGAAATGTTTATTTCCTTTCCGTTCAGATCCTGCGCTTTAATGAAGAAATGCGGTGTTGTCTCGCTCTTGATAGAACTTTTTTCAACAACTTTCCCTTCGAATTTGAACGAATGCCTATCGATACCGAAGGATAACTCCCGAACGGACAGAGTTCTTTTGTTTAATTTATCAGATAATGTACCCTAACCACCTTAGGTTGTGTTAGCTGCAGTGCTGTTGCTGTTGTTATTGTGATTACTGACCAAGGAAGGCTCTAAGATAAAATGAGGGGGAAAATTAGAAATGAATTCATATTTTTATTGAAAATGTTTGTTAATTTACCTGGTTCCAACAAGCGATTGTCGATTACAATAGGTAGTTTAGGTTTATAAATTTACCTATTCGTCGTTTCAGGTCTTTAAGGCTGCAGAAGAATTTGTTAGGAAGCTTATCTCTGCTGATTATTTGAATGGAAACCTAAAGATATTAGGAAAAAACAATTTTTAACAAACAATCCAAATAAGCTGTTTTTCAAAAGTGTGCAAATCTAAACAAATCCTAACCATTCTATCGCTTCTCTATTGGGATGTCTGCATGCCGTTGAGAAGACTAAGATAAAGGCCTTCCAGTGAATTAGTCTTATTATCTTTAAGATAATTGTTAGCTCGTTTTATTCGCTTAACGATTCAATGTGCTTTCCTTTTCAATCTCCATGGAGTTAGTATTCTCAGCTGGCTGCTCGTTTTAGACCTCATCACTACTGCATCCTTCTTTATCTTCTACTTCCTCCTCATCATCTGCTTAAGGTTCTTGATGATCATCATAGTCTTCCTCAAGACCATCATTTACTACTTCTTCTTCCTCTTCCTCTTCTTATGTTTCTTGATATTTCTATTAATCATAAATTTCCATAAAAGTATTGTTTCCCTCTTCAAATATCTCAGTGAATCCACCGCAGTAATGCTAATATTTTACCTGTTATTGACTTGCATGCTATTTTTACTGCAATAATTGCTATTGTTTTTGATGAATTTAAAATAACTCTGATTCATACTGTGCTTTGATTTACTGAGATTACTATTGATATGCTAATAACCTTCGTCCTTATTGTTGCTGCTACTCTCGTGATTATGATTATGATAGGTTCTTAAGAGTAGCAACTACTGGTTGAGCAGTTATCTCATCTGATTTGTCTTTCTTCATGTAGTGGAAATTCGTTACCATCACGAGCAGACTGCCACTGAGTTATCAAGAAAAAGACATAACGATAATTAAAAATAATGAGAGAGAACTCTGTAAAAGAATAAAATTGTCTCTTGATCATCGCCAATCTCTCTTTCTCTTTTCTCTCCTCTTACTCTTTCTTTGTATCGACGATGTATTCGATGATAGCGATGAAATCCCCGACTCTGATTCTGCTTCCATCTTTCACCTCCACGAATGTTCTGATTTCGTCACCAACTCCATCTTCACATGCGCATCTAATAATAGAGAGTAACACAGAATGACAATTTGCTATCTTTTTACTCCTTAATGCGAGCATAACACACACACAAACACTTACTACTAAAAATTCTTTTTTACTTGAAGTATTGAATGCACTTAAAAGTTCTTTCAGAGATGATCTTTTTGACTGCTAGAACGATATCCTCACATTAGATGATCTAATTTGGACTGCTCCTTCTCAGCAGATACACTCCACCTCTTGTTAGTAACTTCTACATTGTTTATTTCGTTGAAAGGGATTCACTCCAAAAGGAATCACAACCTTTCTTTTTCTCTATCTCTCTCGGTTGCTGTTTATTTTTCTCTTTATTCTGTCTAATGAATTCAGCAGTTCGAATATTTGTTTTGATTCCTTGGAATAAGGCGCTAAGATTGATTATTTTAATGAGTACAAATGAATATTCTTAGAAACTGCGGAAGAATTATGTTGGGATTCTTTGTTTCTGTCAGATGAAGGAGTTCTTGTGCTATTTTGATTTAAGATAACAGCTCTAATGGTCTTCTATGGAGTGAGACTGTATTTCTCATTTCACAAGAGAAATCAAAATGGAAATGACATTTTATGGATTGTTTTAAACCACTTTTAGGTTCAAAATAATCAGGGAAAATGAAGTGTATTTTAGAATTAAACTCATCTCTTTTTTGGTATTTACTGCGAGGAGTATCATCCTTTGATTACCAGCCTCTTTTGGTTTTAAATTTACCTTACCAAAATGAACAAAAATACTTGGTCAGCAAGAGAATAGCCTTGGTTCTAAAATTAGATTGTTTTTCTTGTAGAAAACTAAGGAGCACCAGCAAGTGCAACAGCATCCTCTATTTAGAGGGAGAAGAAAAGGAAGTTCTGCTGAAAAAAATCAATAATTAAAAAAATAATCAAACAATTTACACATATCCTCTCTTCCTCTCTTTCTCTGTGAAATCAGTAGAAATAATTCTCAAAAAAAGAAAAAAAAAGAAAAGCCAAAGTAATTTAAAAATGACCAAGGCTTTCGTGATACTCTTCTTGTTCTCAAGCTGCTTCATCAGCACAGTCTTCAGTACACTCTGCGAGAAATACCTCAAGGATATCAAATCCGATGATCTCCTCCTCAACTATGGACAAACTTTGAACTGCCTTGCGAAGAAAGCAGATGACTTGATGAAGAAAAATACATCTTAAGATAAGGTCGAAAAAAAAATGCATAAACTTAAACTAGAGTGCTTCGCTGAGCTGAAGAACCCTTCTGAAGAGTTGACAGCACTGTTTTAATGCTTCAAAAATTACTACGAAGCAAAGTTCGACACTTCTCTGGATATCCTTACCTTAGAGAATCAACCAAAAGGAACTGATAGTGCCAGCTGGGAGGATGAGGAGTTATCTCTGAAAATGCAAGAAGAACATGAATAAAGGAATGAACCAACAAACGTAGCTTTGTATTTGTTTTGTGTGTTCCTCGCAGTGGCAATTGCATCATTGGTTTTAGCAACGATTTACTCGAGGTACAGGATCTACAAGAGCAAGTAAGATAATCTACTAGGTCTATCATCACAGTCTGCAGTTGAGTTTGGTTCTTCAAGTGAGCAGTACAAAAAGCAAATTGATACAAATTGATGTAGTAGACAGAAGAAGAATTAACTCAGGTGAATATGAAATTCTTGAATTTATTCTCTTGAAAATGTTTTTTTTATTGATCCATTGAATCTTCTTTCATAACTGTATGCATTTCTCTCTATTTTTTAGCTGTTGGTATGTTCGTTCAAAGTCTATAAAAAATGCAAAAAAATCTCCTTTTTAGTTTGAGATTCACGTTCAAAATCTCTCCAGAATTATTTATTTTTATTTCCTCCCTCCCCTTCAAAAACAAAATTAATTATGTTTTTTCAAATCCCCCATTTTCCGGGAATATAAGAACAATAAAGAGAGAGGGAAAAAGAATTCAATTAATTATATTTTTCTTCTTTACTTATTGGGGAATGCAAAGCGCTCGTAATTGTGCTTACATTATTGCTTCGATTAATCACCTTCAATTAATTGAGGTTGCTTTACACTCCCAGAGAGAGAGAAAGCCAAATATCATTCTTGGGAATTCAATATAATAAGCAATCAAATTATCGATATTAATTTAACTCAATTGATTTTTAGAGTAACTTAGTTATGATACAGAAAAATATGATACAGAAATCTAATAATTCATAGCAATATTTCATAACACAAAGGGGTAGTTAAAAATAGAGAAGAGTGTTCTTAGGAATACATAAGAAAGAGTGAAAGATGAGAACATGTAGGAAATTAGCCTTCTAACTGTTCCTGCAAGGTAACTTGTTTGATGAGATTGAAATTGGCTAAGATAATCATTTTTACTTCTGCAGTTTCTTAGCAGCGAATTAACTCAAATCCTATATGGGAGGAGTTTTATTATTTGAGCTATTATTGGAATATCGATTCCCTTCAATGTAAGGGTTGTTCTTTCTGAAAGTAGAATTCTTATACTTATTATTGCTCCCTGAGGGTGGTGGTAGTGGTGGTTATTCCTTTTCAATATCATTTGCTTCTGAGTTTGCCGTTATCATCACTGATTTCTGCTGAGAATCCTTAACTTTCTGGAAGGTCTTTGACATATTCTGTATGAATCCTAGTTCTTCTTCAATATCTTCATCAGAATCAGCATCATCATCGTTATCCTCCTCATCAATGAATGAAAAAATATCCTTGAATGCATTCTTCTCACTTGGCTATCCAGAATTATTTGGAACAGCTTGCTATTACTACTGCAACTACTAACTTGAAAGAGAAGGTTAGATCGCAGAGATATTACTATTAAACCCATTTAGCTGCTGCTAATATGGCAACTATTATTTGGTTGATTCTTACCTTAACACCTTCTCCTCTTACTGCTATCTTCCCTCTGAAACAGCAATCTAGTTTATCCCTCCTCCTCCTGCAAGACTCTTCTATTCTGCTTTCCCTTTGTTATCTTTTTTCTGTTTGTTTTTCGCTTTTGGATCTAATTTTGGCAACTCAATAGGTTTACTCTTATTCCGCTAATCCCACTCTTCCTGATCGAATTCGCTTTCCATATCTCTCTTAAGCTTCTCATTCAGTAACTCGTATGCCTTCTTTTTCTAAGGGACTAACGATGACTACGACGAAGAAGATTATGAAATAGCACTTACTACCTAAGAAGATTTAGAACTGTTTAGCGAAGGCTACTGAGACTTTTGTTATTATTGCTGTTTCTGGGATTCTGATTGAGAAGACACCGAAGAAGAAGTTGGTGGTAACGCTGGAGGTATTTTAGCTATTGGATAGCAAATATTAGTGTTTCCATTCCCACCAGAATCCCTTGAGTTTTTTTCTTTTATATTACTTGCAGGTGTTGAAATGAACTGCTGTTAGGTTTACACTGCTTTCTCCGAATCCTGCTGATACTAATTACTCGAATTCCCCTAAAACTATTATGGTTTTTTATTTTATTCTTCATTTTGTCTCTTATTCCCTCCAATAACATTCTGCTTGTACTTCAGTTATCTTCCATCTCCAATTACCTTCCCTATCATATCTTAGTTAGAACTTCCTTTTTCTCCAGTTATTCCATCTTTCGGCTGCATTTACACAACTAACCTACAGTTTGAGTCACTCACCAGTGATTTTTACTTGTCCTAGATGATATGCTTGATCCCACTGAAGCTACTCACATATTATTACTACTACTCTACATTCAGTGTCTTTCCTACGTGATTTTGCATCTAATCAGTAGAATTCCCTGTGCTAAGTGCATTGTCATTAGGCTTCAGCTTAAGCTAACCTAACTGCAAGCTTTTCAAATACATTATGGCATCTTCATCTTCCTCAGAATCCTAGTCACTGTCACTCGCAGCTCCTTCATCAGTGTGCCTTGTTTTCTTCCCAGATAAAGCTGAAGAGTTCATGCAGGACTAAGGTTATTGTTTGTAGATACTACTAAGAGACAGCTAAACTGCATTTACTTATGGATCTTTCATTGGTTTTTGAAGAACATAAGGTATTCCGATTGGTTTAGTAGTCATCGTCGTAGCAGAAGTTCTATGATCCCTTTCGATCTCCATTTTCTCTAATGGAAGATTTGAAAGTTGCTAATACTATTCCTATCCTTCCCTCATGTTTGTAACACTATTACTACCACTCATATTACCTTATTATGGTTACTACATAGAAGATAACTTGCTGTATGTCTTCTTGAGTGTTTCAATATCTTCATTGCTATCACTGTCACTAATTTCTTCTGCATAGAGTTGATTGTTTATTCGATTATTCTATCCCGATTATTATTATTTGCTGGTTAATTCTTGTTTGTATGGAATTCCTAGATTGTTCTTGACATAAGGAAGTTGTAGCTTGTAAGGAATAGGTGCAACTAACGCTGCTTAGCCATAGGGAACTGATTTCTATTGCTGTTGTTGTTTAGTTGTTAAATTATCTTACAATTACTCCATCCGTTGTTATTCGACTGAATTACTATTCTCTTTTGGATTGATCACTGTAATATCAGCAAATTCCTATCTCCTTCCAAGGACATTCCCATTTTAGTTAGTTTTTCCTTAATCTTACTTTTCCTCAATCTAGTCCTTCCCAATAATTGGAAGAGAATTACTATTCTAATTCTACCCATTACGCATCCCTGCAATAATTGGTAATGCCTTGAGTGCTTATCGAACCATTTCAGGATCTTCTTCACTATCTTCCTCCTCCTCATCAGTATCATCATCTTCATCATTATCCATAAAATCAATAACCTTACTGAGCACACTGGTGTAGTTCTTTGTTTTTCCATTTGATTGATTCATTATCATCATAGACGACGAATCCGACGAAATCGTAGTATGCAGTTAATTCTATTATTTCTTCATCTTCTCCCCACTGTTATTCATCACCTTCTTCATCATTTAATTTCTCTCCTAATCAGCAACTGCGAGTTCCTTGAGAAACTCTAATTTCTTCTTTTTTGCTTCGTCAAATTATCGAGGTGAATCTGACACTAAATCACTTGAATATGAAGAATTTAATTTCTACGATCGCATCATGAGTTGTAGCTTATCCTATTCCAATGTATTAAACACTGCACTTGGGTTGAGTTTCTTCAAAAACACCACTTCTTCATTGTCATCATTGTAATAGCTCTACTATTGATGAGCTTGGAATACTTGTTTATTCGACGTGAACTCAGGTGGGATGATCACTGACTAAACCGATAAAGAAGATGAAGATGACAATGACAATAATTACTGCTAATGCTCGAAATTCTACTGAAAATTAACACTATTAGTAACTCCAAATGTTACATCCTTCTTGAAATTTGATTTGATCAGGACTCTATTGCTGCTGTTTTCGTTATTGCTACTAAACGGTTAAACTGTCGGATCTTATTAAACTTTAATTTAAGGCATCGATGGCCTGCTTATCGTCGAATCAAACACCGATGAAGAATATGAATGCTCTCGGCGAGGTGGAATGCTATTTGCTTATGCCTGCAACTCGCTAATCGTTTTTAGTGTCGTAATATTATTATTATTAAACTAATTGCTATTCCCGTTAGTTTTGCCCATTGATGGAGGTGGCTACCTTTTTCTATTCACCGAGAAAGCTAATTCTTTAACGCGTTCTTCTGCTTCTTGTCTTTTAACGCTCTTCCTCTCTTCTTCATTCATTTCCTTAGCTGGTTCATAGTTATTATTATTCCCATTTTACTTGATTTTTAACTCTTCCTCGAACTAAAAAAAATCCATTAATTTCTCTGGTCGTTCAACCTTGCAAATCCCTTAAAAATCCTCCTAAGAATCAATAACCGTTTTCTTCTTCTTCTTATTCCTCGCCTTCGGAGCTGCTTTCTTCTTAAGAATGAATTCATCTTCTATATCAGAATCCTTAATTATAGTTTCTTCTTCAATAATTTCTTTTCTCTTATTTTTGCTTTGAGAAACTCGCTTAGAAGTCCCAGAAGGTTTACGTTGCACTTACTGCTGTTACTACTCCTCTTCTTACTCGTCTAGCTCTTCAATTCCTTCTTCTTCGATTTCCATCTTCATCTTCTTAGTCTATTATTTCTTTCTCCCCTAATTGTTGTTATTATTATTCTTCCTCTTTCTGCATATCTTTTCCTCCTCCTTTTCTTCATCTTCCTCCTCATCATCATTAATAAACTTCTTATCTTCTTCTAGACTCTCCTCATCAACACTCATCTCCTCTTCTTCCACAGCTTCTCCCCTTGCTTCTTCCTCTATGAAATCACATTATTTTTTCTTATTTTTTTACTACAATTTCTTTTTCTAGTTCTCTCCTTTTTAACTTTCCTTCCTTTTCTCATCGCCAACTTTCTTATCCTTATTACGTTTCCCCTATATTTTTCTCTCATTTTCCCCTTCACTTAGCCCTATGTCTCCTCTTCCTCCATCATCTGATTATACACTTCCAGTTTCTAAATTATAATTTCCTTAATCTACACTTTAAACTAATCTACAACTTGGATTCACATCCGCTGGTATCATCCTGGGATTGAACCCATAAAATACAAATTGCTTCTTTGTCATTTTTGTCATTCTTCCACGCACTTTCTAGTCCGATCCTCCTTGACTATCTTTACCAAAACTGTTGTTCTTCAACAGCTAAATCAACTCTTTATGCTTCTTCTAGCTCTAAACATAACTGCCATACTCTTTCCCTTCCATCAGAAGCACATAAACCTTCCCAGCTCTTTTTCTGCCTGTCCTGCCCATACGCTAAATCATCCTAATCGGCGAGAAACCAGAATCATAGCAGATAATCAAATCTACCTCACCAATATCTAAGCCTTCTTCTCCAATGCAAGTAGCTATGAGTATATTATACACATGCGATTTGAAATATTAAATTGTTTCGATCTGCTACTTTTGATTCATCCCGTTTCCATCGAGATTCGCTTAGCCAATGAAGATTTCACTTCGAAATAACTTCTAATCTAAGCTATCCTTTTCTTGATTCGAATTCAGCAGCCGATTTAGTTCTGTAGCGGAGTTTCTACCTTACGTGAACACAATTGTCTTTGATTCGTTCGCGATGTTCTTCGTTTCTGAATAATATGCCTTCAGCAATTCCACAAGCTTTGCACTCTTCGGATGAGTCTCTACATCTCTCACTTCATCGATTTATTCTGAATCATTGAAATCCCCAGTTATCGGACTCTTCCTAGAATCCTTAGAATGCATTGTTTTCGCTGAACTTCTACCATTGTCATCCCCTTCTTCTTCACCTTTTCCACTACTTGCACTTTTCACACTCTCATTAGATTTACTCTTTTTCTTCTCTATTTTCTTCTATTATCCTTATGAAACTGTATACTCCTCCATTTTCGTTATCTTCCATAATTCTTTAAACTCCTGAATCTCAATAATCTTCGCCTTGCTTCGAATTGGTTTTCCTTTATCATTGTTCCTTTCCATCATAAAGCAATGCAACCAATCTTTGAAATTATTCACACTTTGTTCACTGATCTTCTTCTTCCCTTAGAGTAGCTAGTGCATTGTTGTGAGATTGTCATATGCATCAGCTAGTCCCATATATCCATTTTCGTCGATGATCTCTTGCTTTTTTTGCTACAGTAGATTCCTGATATTGAAGTGCAGACCTTGCCCAATATCCATAGGTGATTTTACGATCTTATAGTATTGTATTGGGAGGAGCTTTTTCGTCTTGAAATATTAGAATTAAATATTCAACAGATGACCAAGAAGTTGGAGAATTTAGTTGATCGAAGTTGTTGCTTGGATCTTGATTGGGAGAATCTCTTTGGAATGGATATACTGTTTGACTTCGAAGTCTTCTTCATCTTTGATTTCAAGTTTAGAAATGCAGAGATTGTTTAAGACTTCTTGGATGGAATCAAATTCATTTCCAGGTGTTGCACTTAGTGCGAGAACTCTATACCCACGACCAAGAGCTTCAAACGATTTCATGATATTCACATAAGCGTAATTCCCAGTACCTCGATGGGCTTCATCTGATTATAAAAATGAAAGTTAAACCAAAATCAAAAGATTGAATTGATATTTGTAAAATATTTTTCACTTACCAAAAACTACTAGACACAGATTCTATCCATCGTATCTGCCTTCCATAAGGTCGTTCTCCAGTGTCTATGGGGTTTAAAAGAATATCCTGCATTTGTTGTAGACTTCCTTTCTCTTTGGGATTGGATAATTACCCGTCATTTCAAAGATATCCTCTGGTTTAATTATCCCTAAATGCCGAATGCACTCGATTTGCTAGTTCACTAGTGGTCTCGTTGGTGCCAAGAAGAAGATTTTCCCTTAAGGGAACCACAGATAATAATTGAGTATAACCGTCGCAGCTACGAATGTTTTTCCTAATCCTGTTGGCAATGCTACTAAGGTGTTGCTGCTTAGGCATGTTTTCACGATGTTAAACTAATACTGCCGAAAACTCTTGCCGAGTGTGTAGTACTATGTCAAATGAGCATAAAAAAGATGAATTATGTTGAAAAAAAAGATAAAAATTAATAATATCAGTGAAAAATATCAAATTTAATAAAAAAAAAACAAAAAAGAAATAATTAATAGTCCCGCGGATTTCTGGTGAGTTCAAAAAACAAAACAATCTAAAGGTCATAGTTTAACACCTATCTATTTATCTTACCCAATGCTTGATCGTATCGGAGTTAACGGTGAGATTGTGCTCCAATCCAGAGTTCAAAGCAGGATTCAGTAAAAAATTGGAGTACCCAGGACGCAAGACTATTTGTAAGTTGCCTATTGATATGATTGTATTCTGTGATTGATTTTCTTCATTTGGAGCTCCATTAGAGGTGAATTCTAATATTGAATTCTGTGTTTCATCTTGCTTATCGCAGGCATTTTTCTTTGCACTACTGCTGTTGTAGAAAATCCCGCTGTTATTTTCATTCTAGGAAAATGAATACATGAATGGATTTGATCCTTCATTCTGTGATCTATTAGAAACTACAAATCCCGACATATCTGCTTGCTTGAGACTCTTGGCATCTTTTGGTTTGGAAGTATGTGCTTTTTTGATAACTGGGAGTTTCTTTTAGTTTGTGTGCATGATGGCTTCGAACGCATTAGCTGGTTTGGAGTTGTTTTGGTTCATTTGTTGGCCTTGGTAAAATAGCAAAAAGATATGTCTAAAATACCAAGGCGCGCGTTGATTCTTTAGTAGGAACGAATATTTTATGTGCTGACTTGTGTTCCGCAATCCTCTGTCAATTTATCAATTTCTTTTTTCGCGGAAGGATAAATCAATCAAAAACAGTTCGCAAATTATTCGATCAACATAATCAACCCCCGCAAAACCCTCAGAATGAATACAGGAAAATACGAGAATCAACTGATTTTGGTAACAAACCCCCAAAAAAAAATAAAAAAACAACTTTTCAATACAACCACCATCCCGCCATCTCATCAGAAATCATACTCCATAATAGCATAAACAACTGGAAATTAGATTTTAAAAGTAAAAGTTATGAATCATTTTATTTCACAATAAAAAAGTGTTAAAATGTTAAAAAATAACAATAATAAAATTTAAACCTTCTATCAACATCTACTTTTTTCAATAAAGTCATTTAAGAGGAAAATAAACCCGAGCAGAAATGAAGAAATGGTTGGTTTTTTTTTGAAATGCAGCCTATTTTTTTTGAGTAACAAAAACCAAGGATTTATGGGATAGAATTCTAAATGTAAGAATCAGGAAGTGCAAATTGTGATGGAAGAAAAAAAAAACACTGAGCAAAACAAAGGCATAAAGACATTGATAATTTATGAATATTTATTAAAAATAAAGAGGAACTTTTTTGAGGGAGCTGAAGTGAGTTTATTTCTCTGTAAGGAGAATACTCGCTGCTGTTTGGGGTACAATAATGTAGTGAAGTGGTTAGTATCTTTTTGGTTTTAAAATAAAAGAAAACTGTATTGACTAATTCAAGAACTTTTTAACTCTTTTTTTAAGAATAAGAATAGTTCAATAAGTCTCAGAGATTAAATTCTTTGATTTGCTTTACTGGATTTATTGATTAATTCGGATTTTTTAGTTTTTCTTTGAGTTTTTTCCTTTTTCACAACCTCTCCCACTTGAGAATATGCATTTCCAGCATGTCTAAGAGGAAGAGGATGATAACACTGAAGATGGTTGGTGTGGTACCCCTGTGTATGACCCTTCCTAGACGAATGCGTTAAAATCCTTCAACGATATTTTTCAGAAGTAGATTTCAGAAGGTGATCAGTTCTCACCATCAAAAGAATCATTCTCCAGCGAGTTATTTTCACCATTGAAGAGAACTAAACAGTCTAGACTATTATCTTCAAATGAGGGTCTAAAAGGAGTAATAAATACTGAACAATCCACACGAGTGAAGTGGTTCAGTAGAGTCGCTGCTGGAAATGATCAAAGGGAGTTCAGAGAAGTATTGAAGAAAAAACAAGAAGAAGAAGAAGGAATATCAACACCGACGACAGCAGTAACAGCAACAGCAACAACAGCTCCTTGGCATTGGAGAAACTATCTCAAATAGCCAATGTAAAAGAGGTTCTCTATTAGTATCCCTCCAGCAGCAGAAACATAGGAACAGAAAGAATTTGCGTTTTAAGAGCAGTAACAAGGATATTAACCACAAACTTCATAGCTACAAAAGCAACCCGACTCTTAGAAAATATACGATTTTTCTTAGAAACCTAATCCAATTCGGCGATCTCAAGAAGTTTCCAAGGATAAAGAAATGTTGTAATTCGCTGATCCATTAATCCCTCGTAAGCCTAGATATATCAGAACAGTCTCCCATGATAAGCGCATAAAATCGTTGAGCTTATGTGATGCACTTCCAGCAATTTCAATTATCTTTGATACTCTTTCGTAGATCATGCTGCAAGAAAAGTAAAACAAGGATAGCTGCAACCAAAATATCAGAGACATCCAAAGTAAAAACAGCTGTGACCCTTAAACTTCTTCGTATTCCTCAGTATATTCTTCAATTTAAACCCTGTCAACTCAAAAATATCCTGAAAAGTTACCATCTTCAAAGATAATATCACCTTCTGATGCATTCCCTGGAAAACAACAGAATGTGTATGGTCTTCCAGTGTAAGCAGCTACAAATCTAACTACACCCACTGCTGCTACTAGTCAAAGCTTCAGTATTCCTCCTAGTAATGACAATCTTTAGCCTTAACGCAGACATCATTTATTGAAGAAATCCTGGCTCTAGCGACTAGAAATCTAACCGACGATTCCTTCAGGCATCTACTCAGGTGAACAACAGGGAAATAGCTAATGCATAGGGTCTACAACGAACACTACTGCTGAGACACTTTAGAAGAGCTAATTGCAACCTTAAAAAACTGTAGAGAGTGGTGTGTTTCTTCGATTCAAAGCAACCAAGCAACCGAACATAGAATTCTAAGCTAAGCTACGCAAACGACAGTAAAGACATTTAGCACTCAAAAAAAGCAATAACAATACACTCAATCATACATAAGCACCAACAATAACTAGTTCTCCTACAGTTAGCACGACGGGCATCGTACTGAGACTCCCAGATCAAAAAGGACAATTCACTACTAATAGCAACACACGAAACCCACACAACAACAACAACAACAACAACAACAACAACAACAACAACAACAACAATGCTCAAAATAATTATCTTTCAATCAACTCAACCCAAATTTCTTCCTCAATTCACCCATTGTCACGTTTATCCTATTCCCCTAGCCAACAGCAAAATGCCATCAGCAATAACAACAACCCTATCATATCTAAAAACTCTTCCCTTGGTATCCAGCCAACAAGTCCCTCATCTTCCTTAGTGTACTAATTTATCAAGCCATAAAAGAACATGCAACATTAAAGGAACAGCAATGAGCAACTCAACGGATTATTAGGCCTTTAAAAGAAACAAGAATCATTGTTGAATACGAGAACACTCACGTAGAATAGCGTGGACAGGTATTCTCCTTGTTACAAGAATAAAGATGAAAAGAAGAGAATCCTGTATACTTTTAGTAATTGAGCAAAATTGACACTTTTGAAAGAAAGAAAAAAATGAAGAAAGGAAGAAAAGTACTACTACTACGCCAATTAGGTTGATAGCATCCATCACTGAGCTCCCCCCATCTGCTGCATCTAGCACTATTCACTGCTCCTTATAGTATGGGAATGTCGATTTGGGAGTGAGTTCGTAGATGAACTCGTTAAGTGTAATGACATGCTCTTAAAGTGGGCCTATCGGGTAGGCATTATTGAACCTTTGAATTATGAGATTGACATCATCCGGGTTGGAATAGACTTCGTTTGCCTGCAAGAATGTGGATATTTAACTGTTGTTGAGGACTCCTTTTCGTTCCCTGTCAATGTAATCGTAGCAATAAGCTAAATCGATGAGTCGCTTTTGCATCATTTATCTGGAGTACTCCTAGCTGTTCTCTAGATTCATGTGCATGCGTAAGACTCTACCAGCGATACGTTAGGTTTCGATGCTCATTTCCTAAAAAAGGAGGAAAATATATTAGTTAAAGGAGTTAGACTTGAATATAATTTGAAATTATCAAGGTTTTTGTGTTTGTGAATTAAGTTATGTGTTTGTAATGTACTTGAACATCCTCACGCGCTTCCAGTTCATATGCTCTCCTCGAATTTAGATAAAAGGGAATCAGCAACTTCTTGAAGTCGTTTAATCTGTGAAAGAATTTAAGGATTGTTAGCAGTGATAAAAATTATTAAGGTTTTAAATTTGAAAATGCGTGGATAAAAATGGGTGTAAAATGGGGAGTTATTTTTGTTACGAGAGGAAATCCGCTGAGCGTTCATTGGAGTATTTCGCAAACAGCAGCTGAATATCGGAGATGTCTACAGCTGAGAAGCTCAGTGCTTCCATCGCAAGTTTGAGTTAATCCGCTGAGAGAATCTTATCGTTGTAGTGGTTATTCAGCGTTGTGTAGAATAATCTGACATTGAAATCTTCTTTTGCAATGAGTTGATTCTTGCAGGCTTCTATTTCCTTCAAGGCTAGTAATGTCTCACGGAAGTTATGCAGGAGAGTGTTCACCATTTGGGAGTATGTATAAGAACAGCGGGAGAGTTCTTGTTTCATGGATTTGAACTTAGATTCGGTAGAAAACTTATAACTTTCTTCGTAATTACTGATAGTCTGTCGAAGATCAGAGTAATTTTAAGGCTGCAATACGAAGCTACTAGCGAGGGGGATGTTAGGACGGATAGGGATGGAGTTATCGATGATTCGAATCGGTCCATCGGGAGCATTGAAGATCCTATCACTTTGGGTATTCCTCCAGCGTTGATATTCCATTTCCCGTCGCTTATCTGCTTGGATTGCTTCTTCTAATTAATATCGCTGGTCTAATGTTTCTCTGTCAATAGGATCATAGACTTACCCACGATAGAACGCATCTCTATCTTTAATAGCTTCGTAGTCACTTTAATAGACAGGCTGATAGTTGCTTTGGATGGTTTATCCAGCACGAAGAGGAACAGAAGGAGGAGGAGGATATGCAGCAGTTTTTTCTTATGTTTATATT
>Ga0302285_10000639_pt1 | contig 19055 bp, 14 predicted proteins | sample III_Fen_E2_2_FD_200455 | JGI IMG/M metagenome (GOLD analysis project Ga0302285, IMG submission 200455) | Peat permafrost microbial communities from Stordalen Mire near Abisko, Sweden - III_Fen_E2_2 | ecosystem: Environmental > Terrestrial > Soil > Wetlands > Permafrost | place: Sweden: Abisko... | reverse complement strand
TGATGATGATCAAAAATAATAATTATTTCTCTTCTTTTCCAAGGCTAATAAATAGGCAGCAAGATCAATAACTTTTGCTGTCGGCCATACTAAGGTGAACACACCGGATCCCATTCGAACTCCGAAGTTAAGCGCCTTAAGGCTGGGTTAGTACTAAGGTGGGGGACCGCTTGGGAAGTCCCAGTGTCGACAGCCCTTTTTTTCATAGTCTTTTTACATGAGTGCTTTAGTGTTTTATGAGAGGATAAGGCTTGTTGAAAATACTTGAACTTATTATTTTTCATCTTCTTTCCCAAGGCTAATAAATAGGCAGCAAGATCAATAACTTTTGCTGTCGGCCATACTAAGGTGAACACACCGGATCCCATTCGAACTCCGAAGTTAAGCACCTTAAGGCTGGGTTAGTACTAAGGTGGGGGACCGCTTGGGAAGTCCCAGTGTCGACAGCCCTTTTTTTTGATCATATTAATGTGCTTAAAATGATTTCAATTTCAATAAATTTCTGTTTTTATTGCTAACCAAAGCATTATTTTAAGATCAGGTGATAGATGAGGAGGAATTAAGAAAAAAAAAAACCAATGAATTCATTAATCGGGGAGATGAAAACATTACAAATTGAAGCTTTCAAAAATATCTTAGCAGTGTGATGAGTTTTCAAGCTGACTAGAGAATCAGACATTTATTTTTTTGTGCTGCCCCATGTTAGTATTCATGCTAGATTTTTGAATTTCTTCTCAACATTAATTTTTGTTAAAAATCCTCTACACTTTTCCATATTTAAACACATCTAAATGGTTATCTTGACAATCTCACTAAAAAATGCAAAATGGTCCCTACTTATTCTCTTAACACTCAAGTGCATTGGAAATCCCTCTAAAAAACTAGATTATGTTGATGATAAATTGCCACTTAGATCCGTGTATTTTTCGTTTTAGTTTATTTCAAAAAACTTAATTAAATTCTCAAAAGGAAAAAAGCCTTTTACATTCCAAAAGAGTTTCCTAATAATTTCCTACATTGAAATCACCTAGCCAAATAAAGCATGAGTGAACGATGCAACTCTCTCCGCGAGATGATATCTAAAAACTCCTAAAGATATATGAAACTTTGGAGATTAAGCAGTCAAAACCAAGCAGACGTTGAAAGATTAGATAAACTCTGTTCAGAAATATATAACGAACTCCATAAGATCCGTCATCTATGGGCGACACTCTAAGAAGCCTCTGATGAACACATCCCCATTGACTTGAGAATCACTTACATTCGATATCTTATCGAGCTAACTCCATATAGTGATGAAGGCCAATCATTACTCCATCAGTCAGCTTAAGAAATCGAAGATGTTGACTCTGAATAGTATCAAAAGCTGCTCAATTTTTCAAATTAAAATCAAATCTTAGCAGAAACAACAACATCTGAACTACCTTCATTCAAATAAGATATCTTGAATTTCCGTAGCGAAGATTAACTGCCTAACTCCCTAAAAGTTTTGAAAGTAATTGGATTTGCATTTTTAATCGTAATAGTCTGCATGAATTCCTTAGAATGGCATCTCGCAGCAGATAGATTCTCAGAGCATTTAAATAATATGCTCAAAGTATCTCTAGCGAACTAGCTGAGAACAGAGACACAAAGTCTAATCAGTTATGCGCAGGATTTAGCTTTTCTACAATACAGAGAATTCAATGACAAGACATTAACTTAGGATATGTACAATGACCATCATGCTGCTTTCAATATTGGTCTACAAGAATCTATTACGAATGCGAAAAATATCACAGAAATACTCAACACATAATTCGATTCTGCTGATATTTAAATGTACATGCAGACAGAAATCCAAGCTTTTACTGGGGTAAATCTCAATTAAACTACAGAAAAAAGAATCTCAGAAGTATTTTACAAATCACTTGAAATTGCCTAAGAATTGCTGACAATCTCATAGGATAATAAACTCTCGAGTTTTTTTAGTTTTTACAACGAATCGCTAGTGCAAACCTCAGAGAAAGATGATATTAACAAGCAAAAAATTCAATTTGTCCTTATGAATCTGCTCAATGGAGTCTATGAGAAACAAGAGAATCTCTATCAAATGTAAGTCACTGAGTTCTCCACTGAGACTTCCTCAATGGCTGACACAAATGGGATTATGCTTGCGTTTGTAGTACTTATTCTCGTTTAGATAATTGGGTCAATTATCTGGCTCGTTGCTAAAATCACTAATCACAGACTGAAAATCTTGAAGACACTTCTAGATATTCCTTTTTCTCTTTAAGTTAACATGCTGGGGAAATGCAAAGATTTGCTAAATGAAAGACTAGATAAAGTATCCGCGGATCAAGAGAAAAAGAAGGACCCACTTGAATATAGGGAATTTTAAGGAGAAGATGAAGAAGAATAATCGTAAGATGAACAATAATCAGACAAGCCTCAGAAAGAAGGACTCTTCGGTGGATCCAATCTGAATTCTTCTTCTCCAGCAATCAAGAAATTAAATAACATTTTCAACAAGAAAGTGGCTGCTTTTTCAGGAATTTTAGTCCTTCTTTTGGCAATTTACTTTGTGTCAAATTTCTTGGTGTAGAAACATCTCGCATCGGACATGCAAACATATGTGAAAGTTGAAGACGCAGCATCGATCTCAGAGTCATTTTATATGTTAACAGATAATTCCCTACGTATGTATCTACTAAATGCTACTATACCCGTTCTCTACGGGGATTCCTTGACAGTTTTTAAAACCAACGTTATGCTCATGAAGGAGAAGGAAGATAAAATATCTACCATAAATTCTGAAATTTTCAATCCTTCCCTGAAAAAAATATTTGAATCCATCATGATTAAGAATCCTTGCTAAATTATTGCTGATGGATCTGATAAGGTTACTACGAAATAGCAATGCGAACAGTTTGGGGATGGTATTGTCGCTAAAGGTCTTTCTTCTGCTATGTAGACTTTTGTGTAGCTTTCCGAAGGAATTTTAACTAATAGTATATTGAGTGAACTTTCAAAGACACCTGCTGTGGTTAGACTGGAAGTTCTAATATTACCTGAAGTGAGACTTGTGAGATAACTTCAAAGGATTTACATAAAAGAAGGTCTCTTAGTGCTGAAGGAATCATTAAGATAATCTATGGAAAAGGAAATGAAATATTTCTTGAGATGGAAAGAGTTTAGCTGGTATGGTGGAGTGATCATCATTGTGATAACATTCCTTCAATTATACTTCAAAATCATCAGAAAGCTCCCAGAAGATATCATCAGAGCTAGAAAATCACTTTAGATAATTCCATTGAATAGTCTATGAGACAGAAAGAGAACTGAGGATAAACTTTATTTGAAGAATCTAAAACTGAATTGATTGTGATGATTTTTGTTTCATTGTATTTGATTTGTCAAGAATGAGTAGATTGATAACAAATAAATGATATTTATGTTGAAATGATAAGTTAAATAATAATAAAAAAGTAGGTTGGATTGGAAAAATAAATATCTAACAGCAAAAGATTTTTAATAAAAAACTGAAAATAATCAAAGTATTATTTTGAACAAATAAGAACAAATAAACTTTTGAATCAAGCAAACACAATTATGCCTTCACTTGAGTTGTTTCCTTTTATCTCTTTCTCTACTTTTTTCTATTGGCTCAACTAGAAATGACTTGCTTTTGGTAGTGTCTCGATGGAAATTTTCTTTACTTTGGATTTTCTCATTTTGTAAAGAAAAACCCTCCCTTCTCTTGTCTGGAGTATCCGTTATTAGTGGATTTGGAATGGTAGTCATTGAAGACAAATGGGAACTTACCAATTCCTTAGAATCTATTCACATGGCTCTCGTGCTACTTCAGAAGATTGAGTCGTTTGAGTGAGTAAACAGAGTTCATGAGCTGCTTGTTCTTCACAAATACTTCTCCCTCGGATACGATATCTTCTATGATTCCATTTTTAATCGTGGATTTTGGGACTGTTTTTGTTCTTTCATCGAAATACAGTTTTTCTCTGAGTTTTTCTTGGGTTCTCTTATCTTACATAAGTGTCCCGAGAGTTGAATCTGTTTAAAGCTGCTACCTCATTCCGATACTTGACTTAGACACTCTTTAAATCCTGCCTATTTGAGAATTAAAATCGAATCCTGTTTTTGCAAGAGATGTCTTTAACGTCAATTGATTTGTGTAGACTCCACTTCCAAATGGCTAAGGATACACCATCAATCTTTCTGAAGAATTTCCAGCTGTACGGTTGTCAGGAGTACGAGCGTAATTCTGAGATTGGTTATTGTAGACGGAATCCAATTTGAGATCATTATGCAATCTCTATTTAATTTTGTTCATGGGATTGTGATGTGGAGATCTCAGACGACTTCCAGAGTAATTAAACTATTTCTCGACGTCTCTCTATCTATTGATGATTTCATGATGAGCAAGATGTGGTGAATATGCGTTCGTGTAAGCACATGGTTCTTAGTAGTATCTCTCATCATCTTGGAGCTTTGCATCATCATAAACAGCATTCTGTGTTAACGGTGCACGCTAGTTATAACCGTTTCGAGATGAAGTCAATTGCTACGGTTGCTATTGGTAATATTGCTCTTATTAAGGCTATAACTGCTAAGATTGCTAGACATGCTGTGGCTGCTAGAAAGTCACTGATTGGCTCATTAAAAATAGATTAACTAAACTGTCACAAATATACAAAAAAAAGAGTTATCTTTTTATTTATTTTTACAGAGCCTCCCAATCACTTTCGTTTATTAAAGAAGTTTTATTAATAATGAAATAAAGACAAATAGCCTCTGTCTTTTATTTATTTTATTGCCCCCTCCACAGTTTTCTCAATTTGATCTAACTCATCTTTGTGTTGCTTTCCATGGTCAATATTTGTTAAGCTCATGCTTGAAAAACAACTGATTTCCAGTAAAAAATAATCAATTCAAAATATACTTAGCATTTGTTTATTATTTTGAATTGAAGCAACTTAAAAATGAGTAGGCATCAAAGAGAGAAACAATTTGAGTAAGTAAGTTAAAGACAATTTTACTGAAGTTAGATTAGATAAAATGACTTTAAAGATAGAAAAAGAAGAAGATTTCAAGTAAAGTGAGGATTTAGAAGTTGAAACTGATTAAGAAGAGTTGAGAGAAGTTTTGGGATAGGGACAAGGAAAGATGGGAAATTTTGATTTTCAAATAAAACCAATTAATAATTATTGAATTGGAATTTCATAGCACTCACATTTAAGTATAGACGATTCTCATAAATCAACTAATTTTCTTAATAACTACCCTCTATTCCCTGATCCATCGATTTCAGTAAATTCCCAAAATTAAATAAAGATAATCTCTCTAATTGTTTTCATTTCTTTCATAATGTGTTTTTTCTTCATAGATACAAAATAACTAAACGTTTTTTTTTATTTTTATTGGCAAATAATACAGCTATGTACATGATATTTCTGCTTTATTTTTGCATCAAAAAATAACTAGGGATTTATGTTCTTAATACTGTTGATGCTTTATCATTTAATTCAAATGATGTTTTTCAAAATAATCACAATGCATCTTATAACCGTTCAATGAGACGATTATCCTCCCAGTTCCCAGTGACGATCTGATTGTTTGAGCAGTTGAACGTTCCTTTCCCTGAAATTCTACCTTTTTTGAAATTCCCTACAAGCTTCTCTCCATTTGTAAGCATGAGAGTGCCTTATCCGTCGAGTTTCCCATCAAGGAATTCCCCTTCGTAAGATTCCCAATACTAGCTCAAGGCGACATCAAAATCAGTGTAGTCATAATCTTCTTAGAGATTCTCTGCAAGAGGGTTAAAGAACTTTCCTTTACCATGATAAGTGTCATTTTTCCAATCACCTTGGTAGATAACCTGAAAATTTTCGCTCATTAAAGTACCGTGACCACATCGCTTCTCATTGAGAATAAACCCAGTGTAGCGAGAGCCATCGGAATACTTGAGTACTCCCTTTCGTGGCTAAGGACTTGCTGCTGGAGGGGTTTTTGTAGCTGTAACTATGTTATTTGGATTAATTTCTATTTTTCCTTTGTTCTCTTCACTTGAACTATTATCTTAATTCTCTTTCGATGCTGAAGCTAGACTATTGTTCGGATTGATAGTTTTTGAAATTTCAGATGGAATCAAAGGTGTATTTCCAAGAATTCTATGATAATTCGGTTGAGTTTATGGTTACTATTACTGATTTTGATTAGGTTGCATTAATGAAAGGTATTTCTAAGGATTGTCGACGAGTTTAGGTGGTGGAGTCAACGATCGTTAATAATCAGAAATAGAAATATTTTCATTGTAAGCAAAGGAAGTTTTTTATTAGGGTTGCTGAGAATAAAGCAACGTTGAAGAAGAGAGCCTCTCTCTTTGTGGATAATAAGAAGACTAAAAACTACCTTTTAGGTCATCGTATTGTCTAGAGGATGATTATTTCACTTCATCTGACTATTATCTCGGAGGATTTTCATTGCTATTCCCAGTACCATTAGCATTTGTCATTTTGTTAGTCTGATTACTCAGGGGACTTGATGTTAGGATTTCATTTCGTTGCTAAGGAAAAAAATTACCTGTCGATGGTCGTTAAGGGCTAGTAGTAAAACTTAAAGTTTTCTTCAAACTTGGTTTAATTGGACTTTTACTGCGACTCGGATTGAAGCCAGTCTTTGTAGGCGTATTGTTGATGTTGTTGTTACTTATAGTAACATCATTCTCTAGCTAATCAGAATCTCTTGGGATTTTAGAATATGCTGATTCTCTCCCAACTCTGAGAAATTCGTTGATGATCTTTTCGCTTCTGTTAATTGCATTATCGAAGCGACGATGTATGTCAATGTCGACTTTATCCATGATGGGTCGCGCTGCTGCTGCTTCTTCTTGTTCGCGTATTCTCTTTTATTCGTTGAGACGCTTTTCGATTTGCTCTATGTCTGTGTAAATGTTCTTCGCTAGATTGAATGTGACTCGTTTACTTGGAGAGCAGGATTCTCCTTTCGTTAATAGCGGTGCTAAAGGTGATGGAGGAGTAGCATAGTCGTCTTGTGCGTGCAGGCTAAAAGCCCTACCATGAAATGCAGGAGGATTTGGAAAGAACTATCTCTCTTCTGGGTTATTTTATTTAGAAGGAAGAGGAGGAGGAGAAACATCTCTGATTTTGGGAGCTGTAGTGGTATTATTGATAGGTTTCGCATCTGCTTTGATGTTTTCTGGAATAGCATTGTCAGCAACAGTGAATGTTGAGACTTATGGTTATTTTTGAAAAGCAGAGTTTTTATTGTAGGATTGCAAACTCGCGGAAGGATTCGAGAGGTAGCTTGGTTTACTGATAGCATCTGAATACGCTGATGAAATGTTTTTATCTGCAGAGTAAGCGCCATAGTAAGAAGGTAAGTAACTACCTACAGGTGCTTAGGACGAGCCTGATGAAGCTGAAGGATATTTCTGATGATTCTGTATTATCAAAGGAGATGCAGTTCTGTTAATACTTCTGCCAGCTGCTGTTTAATACTGAAGAGGTTAATAGTATGTTTCTGCTTACGGAGGGTAGTTAAACTATTGGATCTAATGCTATTTCGAAGAAGCAGGGTATAAAGGTGATGTGTTCTTCTCTGTTGAAGGCACAGAGTAACTAGTTTTCAACTCGGGTTAGTACAAAAAGCTCATAATAAAACACGACAATCGCTTTGCTGATGTATTTAAGAATATTTGTATTTTCTTTTATCAACTTACTAATTAAGAGTATCGCAATTAAAATATCTATCTCTCTGCTTCTCAGTGGCTGATCTTTAAGCTATTCCAAACTACTGAATTATCCTCAGCAACGGAATATCTCTCTCATCAGGACCACTCAATAAATTCAAATTTTTCCAAATATGAATAAAAAATATATTTCCTATCTCAAATAGATAATTTATTACTCCCCTCGGACTGGATTTTTAGTTTTTTTATAATTTTAGATTCTAAATCCTATCCTAATAAACCTAAAAACACCCCATATTCGCTCTCACATGGTAAGCTCTGTAACTTCTCAACAATAAGAGTAAAGATATGAAGAAATTTTTTTAATTATATTTTTTAATTGATTTTCTAGATAATATTTTTGATCCTTTTTTTCTTCTTCCAAAGATTTAAGATAAATCAATTTTTGCTTCTCAGAAATGAGATTTATCAAATGCGAACGTTAAGGAAGGTTTTTTCCTTTCGGAACTTAGGTTACTGAAGGTAATCGACTCTTTCAGACCGCAACCACCCCAACTTTCAAGCATGTTAGTTTAGTTTCCTCCAGTTTAATGATGAGAATCATGCCCGAAATGTATCTAGTTTTTTTGTTATGCAACTTCACTCCCAGCAGCAATTTAAGCGTTTTCAATATCTCCATGAGCATCAGCAGCAGGGACATTTTTTTCGCTCTCGATTTTTTTAATAATTTTGTTTTGTTTTTCGTTCTCACTATTTTAGCTTTCCAACACGTTAAAGAAGCAGTTATTCAGCGGCTTAATCTTATTATTATTATTGTCATCGCTGTTGCTACTATTTATTCTTGGAGTTTCTTCAACGTCACCGAGGTTTTCAGTGTCAAAACGATTATTTGTTTCATCACCTAATATTTCCTTTTATTTATTTACTGATTTTCTTATTTCTAATGGATTATGTAATTTATTAATATGTTCATTTCTACTTTTCTCATCATCATCATCGTCATCATCATTTTAATCTTCTTCATCTTCTCCTTGTTATTCATCGATATTTTCAAGTTTTTACTCAGGATTTTCCCAAGGATAATCTTCATCTCCTTCTTCACTTTGTTCTTCATCGCTATCTTCGTCTGACGAAGAAGAAAAACAATAAGGAGATTCTTCTCGGACTACTTCATCTTTGTCATTCCGCAAGGCTTCAATATAATTCCGCCAGCTCTTAAATGCCATGCCACAAAAGAGCATTAGAACTATTGGATTCACAAGTTGATTCTTGTCTGCATTAAATATTTTGACTTTTTGCTTGATCAGGATTAATCGCTTTTTCTCTTCTATTTTTTTCTTCGTTTCAAGTTCCTGCTTCAGCAAGAATCTCTTTAGTTATAATTCTCCTTCTTTTACCATATTCGCACCGTAAGCTTTCTTCATACATGCAAATAGACAGTCATTGAAGAATATATTTCCGGATCCATCACTGCTCAAAACAACAAAAGATAATCAGAATTCAATGAGAAATTTCATATTTATTAAATCTTACTCAGAAAGTTTCATTTCCATGACATCTTTCGCTATTTAATGTTTATCAAGATGTGAATCAAAATCATCGTGGTCATCACCGTTTTTTAGTTCCAGGTATCCCAAAGGTGTTGGTAATTCACTGAGAAAATTAACGATGTGTTTGTGATTAATTTTTATTCCATTTGAGAATGCAGTATATTTAGCCCAAACTGACCTAAAAATATTCAGATTTTCATTGAAAGCATCTAAAGGATTATCTTCTTTCATATGATAGTCTTCAAAGTATTAAATCAGCACCAAGATGAAGAGATTGAGCATCACAAAGACGCAAATGAGGATGAAAAATACAAAGTAAATTTATGCTAGGACTGATAAAAAAAGAAAAAAGAAAAAGGAATTAAAAAAACCTAAGTTATGTATGTTTTGCTTTTCTTTTTGCTTACATGTATAGCATGTGCCTCCTTATCTACAGTTCGAAGCCTATCCAACGTCAAACATTACATACTGCCAATTTTCTCCAGTGGAACATCTGTACAGGGTGATCATCGCGTTTCCAAAATTCCAGAAGTTATTGTAGCTCGTAATGTAAGTGCCTGTGACAATATCTTTAAAGAGGAATACACCTAACACAGAGAAAATGAAGAAAAACAGAAACATAAGTGCTCCAACATTCGCCAGTGAGGGTAAACTGAAAAGCAAGGTTTCAATTAATTTTTGCAAGCCCCTCATACTGCGGACTAACTTTAGCAGTCTAGTTACTCTGAAGACTCTAATAACTCGAATTAACTGTGGTCCCATTCTTAAAAATGAAAGGGACTATCCACCAAATGAATCCATGGAGATGTCGACTAGAGAAGAGCAGACTACAAAAAAGTCAAACTTATTCCATCCTTGGCTGAGATAAATGGAAACACCTGTCGATAGCATTTTGAGTAGCATCTCTGTGAAGAACACTCCTGTGAAGAATTGATTAATCTTGGACATAATCGAATCCCAGGAATTTGATTCGGCTGTAAATGTTTTATTTAGAATGCAATAAATGTATTAGTTAAGACAAAGAAATATTAAAAATAGGAACTGAATTTATTACTCTCATATGTGAGTCCCATTGATACAATGTTTGCAATGATGCAAGAAGTGACTAGAATATCGAAGATTTTATGGTTGACAATCTTCCAAAAGAATAATCTGAATGCGCTCTCTGGCTTTTTGTTTTGCTGGAACTATGCTTTTACCCCAATAATCATCATTTAGAATTCAATCCAGCGAGCTTGCTTCTCAGTTAAAAAGATTGAGATCTTTTAGCTTTTTTAGGCTTCCGTGAATTTCAAGAAAATAACACCAATGAAGAGATTGATTAGGAAAAATGAGCCTACTAAGATAAACACGATGTAAAACACGCTGATTATGCTATAATTATTGAATGAGGGACCCTAAAAAAATAATTTTCAAAAATATTAAAAAAATTGTAACACATTTTTTTTTAGAGAAATAATATTGTAATATACCGCATCAGGTGTGTTGGAGTCTTATGCTTAGAACATCATATTTGGCCAGTTCTCGAGAGTACTTAGAATTAGCAATGTTATCATTGAACTTGCTACATCGTCGAAGTTCGTTGGGAAAGTCTTCCAATTCTTTCCTAGCTATGAGCACTTTTTGGGAAAGAAACCAAAATACGAAAAATTAATTATTCTTTTTTTGAACCTTTATTGTGTAATGTAAAAATTTACCAGTGCTTAACTAATTCCATAATATTTTGGGACATCACAATACCCCATTCTTCCTCCGATCAAGGACATTCCCAAGATTGCAAACATTAACCTGTGTGATTGTCAAAACGAAAATAGTCAAAAAAATAATTGAATAGAATAACTCTAATATTCATTACAAAATCAAAAGAAAAATACCATATGAGAAGAACAACAATCAGAACATTTGCAATAGCACCAACAGATTCAAAGAGTGCCATTACAACGACTTTCATATTAACATTATGGGAAATAAATCTTAAAGGCCTGAGTGTACGCAGCAATCTCAGAATCTTAAATAAATTAGAAAAGAATCAGTACAATTAAATATAATGTCATTCTCTAAACAATTCTTTAATTTAATTTTTAAATTTACTTTGATAACTGGGAGATTAATGGAGGAGACACACATGTCAAGCAAGCTGGCTATGACAATGAAAAAATCTAGTTATGACCAAGTATCTGTAAGATAAGAGTTATCGTCGACTACTAGCCCATACGCTACGATCTTAATAAAGGATTCCAAGGTGAATAGAGAGTTGAAGAGAATATCAAAATTCAGGGAAACCTCTGTTACAGTTGGGTCACTGTCTGATAAGTATGTATCTATGACTAATTTGAAACTGGAAGCTATGATGAGAGTCAGAATAAAATTTTCAAATCTATTATTCTGAGCAATTTTGTAACAGATTATTCTAAACTTATTTGCCTTTGAAAACAAAAACAGCGAGTCTCTACACTGAACCCCATGAAAAAGCTTAACTTTTTTATGTTCCTTTTCCTTATCATCGCTAAGCAATTCATTTAAATTAGTCTCTGATTCTAAGTCTAATTTACGATTCTCTTCCATATTTCTATACATTTCCAATGTTTCTTCTTCATGTTTAAGTCTCTTTTTCTTCTCTTAATCAATCTATTCCTATGACATTTTCAGAATATGAGTCTAGATCTCCTCATCCAGATCACTTTCCTCGCCATCTTCTTCAAGTTGATTACCTTCCCCTTCAGCTACAAACCCATCTAATAAAATAGCCAGGAACAAATTCAAAAATACATAATTTCCAATGAATATCCAGGAAATCATGTAAATCGATGTAATTGCTGGGTGGATCGATGAACGCATAGTCTTCACCAAAATATCAGGCCAGTTTTCTAGAGTGACTATTTGAAAAGTTGCTAAGAAAGCATTGTAGAAGGAGTCGTAATTTTAACGAATTCCACCGTTATCGAGGAAAGTAAGGGAGCCACCGTAAAGTTACATTCCAAGTAAGGAATAGATAAAGATAAAGAGGAAGAGTAAGAGTGCAATATACATGAAAGAATCGATTGTCCTGTTGATGACACTCATGATCGTAGTCATGAATTTTAAACTCCTCAGTAATCTTGTAACTCGTAAAACTCTAAATGTTCTAAAGATTCGAACCGCTCGAAATGCAGACACTGCCTTACTTCCACCACTAAACATTATCATCTCCACCATTGAAATCGATACGATGAACCCATCAAAGATGTTAATTTTATCTCTTATATATCCGATTGGTGAAAGTGCTATTATCTTCAGTCCCATCTCAGCAATGAAAACATAGGAAAAAAAAGAATTTGCAGATGCTAAAAAATCATTTATGCTTTAGCCAGAGAAAGTACCATTTAAAGCAAGCACAGCGGTATTCAATAACACTGCCAGCATAGACAAATAGTTGAAGGTGCTACCTAAGACAAAATTCTTAAAGTATTTATGCCATACCGAAATCATTCCTATCAATCCAGGGACCCACTAATGCAGATCTTATCTAAAAGTTGACAATTATTTAAGGATTTTGTTAGTGAGAATCTTGTTTTTTTTCACTGCAACGCATACATTCGGGCCAGACCAAATATTGATGCTCTTAACGCCAGAGCAGAAATCAAGTCTCTATGATATTAGCAAAAAAAATATGAGAATATAATTTTAATTCTTTTAAGTTGATAATTGTTAGATTTTTTTTTGAATGTGAACTTACTCTGATATCCCAATAAGCAGATTTATTTGAGAGTGCCTCAAGGCGTGTCTGATATGTATTAAATGGGGGATTAACTGTTTCGGAGATAAGTTTAGATATGTTTGGAAGATCAAATACTATTTTTTCTTTGTTTTAAGCAGCCCGAGCTATTTTTTATCTTAGTTTAGTATTCGATTGGGAGTATTTTATCGACGTATTGTAGGAGTATGAATTCATAACATAATCATATGGTTACATGAAAGACTCTTGTTGTTTTTGAGTACTGCTGTTCAAAGTATTCTCAATGATTTCTTCACTTCCACTCATTATTAGTGAGAGGCTGTTGAAAAGGGAATTTTTTCTCATAGGAAGTCTTAAAGGTTCTTTTCCTATGGAATCAAGGTTAGTTCCACTAGAAACGGAGCTAGTATATTCTTTTCTCGAGCTTTATTCAGATCGGTGACTTCGAGTCTCAGAGTTATCGTTTCTAGATTCAGATTATGTTTTCTTATCTGTTTTTACTTTCTTTTCTCTTCGTGCGTGTCGCTATTTTTTCTATTTCTTGATTTCATTTCTTTGTCTGAACAAAAGAGTGTATTTTGTCGATGCAATTTTAACTTATTCCTCTTCAATTTTCTTCTTCTCTTATTCTTTGAGTCTGTGTTGTAATACATCAGAAGAGCTGCTACTACGAAATTCTTTTTTTGTGTCTACCATCATTTTCCAGTCACGCACATTAAATGCAGGCTTATGAATTTTCTTTTTTACATGATTTTCAATGTGATTTTTTAACTAAAGATCTCCAGCTTTAGAGTCTATTTGATTATTTGTTAAAGGCATCAATACTTTAGACAGTCGATGTTATGTCTATGACTGCAAAAAAGTAGAAAATCATATTACAATTTGTCAAAAAAAGAAACAAAATAATTTAAAATAAATACCTTATGAACAATTCCTGCATTATGAATCGGTGCAGCTTCTGCAAAAAGACTCATCCCTTCTTGCTTGATTTTTCCTTATCTCTGGATCCGAATTTACACAATCGATCCCATTTTTCTAAGCATCTTATTAGCAGTCTATGATGTAGGACTGCCTTCTCCGTCTCCGCTTTTTTTTGTCCTATCTGTTAAGAGAATATCGTCTCCTCTTTAGCTGTCAGCAGGATGTCTAGGCTGACTGATATTTTTCAGGATCATAGAAGGCCTTGCAGTTAACTTTCCGTTTATCCAATCATCGTCATTATCCGAATCATCATCATCTTGCTTTTCTGATTCTGGAGGATTTTTACTAAGATTATTTTATGGGGATGTCAAATCCTCTTAATTTTCTGCTTTTTATTAAAATTATGATAGCGACAAACGAAAAGGAGGCACATCCATAGGTCTCAAAGAAGTTTGCCTGTTCAATTTAGGGCTTTATGAACCATGTTCTTCCAAATGTTGTCTCTCCATTCGAGAAGAATCAACTGTACTTTATCTATTAAGCACCTTAGAATTGTTCTGCAATTTCGCTCTTTAGGGAGATTATTATCCATTTTTTTCATGGGAAATCGAGGCTTAAAAATCAGCTAAAACATTACTATTTTATCTTAGAATCTATTTAGCTTTATGCTAAGAAGGGGTAGATGCTTGTTTTTCTTCATCTGTCTCACTGGGAAGTGAAAACATTGAAGAACCTGCTTTTTCAGCAAATGTAAAATTTCTTTCATTATTTGATTTAGAATTTTCCGAGGCAATATGCGTGATTTATTCTTGGGCAGTTGAAATAACTAATTTGAGATTGTCACTTTATATATGTTCTGTTTTCCTTCCTTTTTTCTTTTTAATCTGAGAGTCTTCAAACGGAATTTCTCCTTCATCTTTAAAGAAAATATCTTTTAGAATCCTGTTAGTGATGCAATTCTGTTAATCTAATTACTATTACTATTGAACATTCTTTGTTTCATTTGATTCATTTTTTTCAGAAGCCGACTTCAATTATAGAATCGACAGAGAATTTTAAACCTCGGGTAGTTTTCGTAGCTTCTTGAGTTTCTGATTGTTGATGACTTCAAAATCCTCCATATTGATATCCCCTGCTGGCTGCGATTCAATTTTTTTATATTCCTCTGCTTCTTTTCTGTTTATCTCATCAAATCTATCAAACATTTCTTTTTCATCTTCTTCGTTGACTTCATATTCACTGGATTAAGACCGCATGCTGAAATTTCTTCTGTAATTTTTGCTTGTTTTGGGTGTATGCAAGGGAGAGTTAGATGTTTAGTATTCTCTGCCTGAATGCAATCGATGTGATTTCCTGGGAGAAATCTAGTTTCCTCCTCGTGAAGAAATCATTTAACCTTTCCCTATTCCTATGAATGATATTTTTTGCATTGAGCCGAGTTTACTGCTGTAACCGGATACTATTTATTATTATTTAGTATTGTTGTTATAGTTGGAATGGTGTTTTCCAAAATCAAATAAGTTTATCGATGTTTATTTAGCAAGTCTGGAATTTGGACTTTTTGATAGCTAGCGATGGTATACGTTTGTTGTTTGCTCAACCATATTCCAAGTCATCTGCTCTGGTAAATGAAAACAAATATTTAGTAAATAAGTATGTTATTAAAAAAATTGATTTATTATTATTGAATCTGACTAATAATTAATATGGTTAGATCAATTAAACGCATTAAAAGCTACATTTATTATCTTTTTTACTGCTATGAGTTGAAGTTTTAGATCCTCTTTTTTTTTAGTTTTATGTCGGAGTATCCATATCCTTAAACCCCATCTACGATATGATATTCCCGCCACCTTAGCCTTTAGCTACATAGAATACTATCTTCTATCTTGGTATTTCCCTGAACTTGTAGTTATTCCCATCATCTTGTCTATTTTTCCTAAAAAATGTATCCTTTGAGATTGCTTTTCTAAGTTTTGACCGAAGTTTCTCTTTGACCATAATTTACTACTCGTGCAACTAGTTTTATTCCTCTAACTTTGCTTGCTCTACTTCTTCATTATCCTAGATTTTCTTCAGCCTCATTAGATCTTCCCAATTAAAAAACCCTCCTCTTTCGTCTCCTTTCTTTTTTTTTAAATAATCAATTCAATCTTGTAATCTTGTAAAAATTTTGTTTATGTATCAAGATCAGTTAATACTAATGGTATTACCTTTTTCAGACTATTACTTCCATCCATTTTGGAAAGAAACTTTCTCTTCAGATGATTTCGTTCCATCCTGCGAAACATCTTGAGGCTATGCATATCGATGGTATTTTTAGGAACTAGTTGTTCATTATTCTCAGGGACATCCTCTGGTTATGTGAATTTTGCTTTGATAACGGCTAGCGTCAAGTTGATCAGAAAGAATGCTCCAATGAATGTGACAACGATGAAGTAGATCACTGATATCGCTGTAAACGAATCAAATACATAATACTTTTGGCGCGTTAGAAATGATTTTCAAGGTTGGAGTGTAGTTTAAAATAAAAAAATAATTGAACAAAAGTACCATGATTTAAGTCCAGCTCTCCAGTGTCACACAGACGAACACCATGAGGAAGGAAGATGTGATTGTATCGAAATTAAAAACTCCATACACTGGGTTATCAAACATTTTCCCGCAGACATAATTATTTGGACATTAGTACTAACCTCCACAGGGCTGATCAGTATCTCCAGGTAGTATTATCCCAGTGGAAGGATCAAAACATCTCTTTTTGAGCATTCCCATAAAAAGTTGCAATCCAGCGATCGCAAAAATCAAATAAAAAAAGAGTAGAATGATAATAGCGTTGATGAGATAGGGGAATGAGCTGAATAATGCTAATAGAACTATTTTGAGACTCTTTATTTTGGAGATAGTCTTAAGTGGTCTCAGTACTCTAAGTGATCTAAGTGCAGCCAAATTTACAGTGCCTGCTCCAAGCACATAAGGGAGTAAAGAAGTCGTAACTATTGTGAAATCCAGAATATTCCAACCATCTTTAAGATACGCGTTTGGATTAAATAGAAATCCCATACCCAAAATCTTGAAAGTTGCTTCCGCTGTGTAGGAAACTAAAAAGAAGAAATTAATCGCATCCACTGTAGGAGATGCCGTAGTTGTTGTTGGATCATCCATACACTGCATGATAGTGTTGAAAATTATCACAAACAGCACAAATCGTTCGAAATATCGGTGCTTAATCACACAATAGCTCAGCCAGCTAATAAGTTTGCACAACAGTAAAATAAATTTTCGCAGCTGTAAACAAGAGTATTAGTCAGCATACAGGGCAAGTCTTTCGAATTCGTTCTTTTAGGCAACGTAGATTAGTTTTTCTCGATTTTTTTCTTGTTTGGAGGTTTAATTCTGAGCATAATATTCATATTCATCTTTAAGATCTTCATCGATTAATCGGAATTGCTCATCTTCTAGCTAATTACTGTTATAAGGGTAAGGATAATCGTATTTAAGAAGACCCTTTGAATCTAGATTATCCTACTTTAATTACTGTGAAGATGCAACTTTTTGTTACTCGTTTTTCAATTATTTCTTAGCTCTTCTGTATTTTAATCTTTTTTCTTGTTTAATTCGCTGCTCTTCTTCTTCCTTTTCAGTTATTATCCTGACTTTATCCTTTTCACTACTTGAATCACTATTATTCTCTGCTTCTTCATCCATTTCTTGCAATGCATTTTGCTATTGCTACCTCTTGTTATGTCCAAAATCGAAATCTGCCGTGTGCTATCGCATTAAAGTATTGAATTCTGTGTAAGTTTTTCTGTTAGTGCCCACATTTTCTAATTTGTGTTCTTGATTTATGATGAGATCAAAATCTCGTATACTTTCAATATATTCACTACTTTTGAGCTTCGGTTATGGCATCTTTTGATTAAGTTTGATGCTTAGCTTCGATAATAACTTGTCTTTCTTTTAAATGCCTGGTTCCTTTTGATGATCTTGGGGTGAACCAACTAAAATTAACACTTTATCTTTTTTTTCGCGACAACAACAAAATAAGTTCAATACAAGAAAATTCACAAGAATGTATAGCCTTCTGTGAATGACAATCTTGGGTAATCACAATTCAAAATAAACTAATTTTTTTGGTTTTACTTTTGAGATGCTCATCCTCTTTTGCAAAGACTTGATTCTCTGAACCGTTAACTATTTGAGATAGCCTCCCCAACATTCTTTCGGCGAGTGATTTTGTTCGCTGGACAAACATTCCAGATATTCCGTGATCTTCTTCTTTTGATGATTGATCGAGTGGAACGAGGCTCTTAATTAGCTGATTGGATTAGTTTGACACTTTCGTAGTTTATTCTGGTAAAGAAGCATTAACTCTTCTTGTTTTCTCTTTCGTTTGGACTTACATCTTGGTTAGCATTTTCTCAATGGTTATTTATTTGAATGGACTAATCTCTTACTCAATATTGGCTGGGATATACTTCATTCCATTCTTCGAGGAGTTTGAATCTTTGATTTATTCTACTTTCCTATTGTTTTAAAAAATTACAAGTCATTTCAAGATTTCACATGCTCGCACTCACTCACACAAACTCTTCCATTTAAACACAGTATTTAAATGAATTATTCTGTTTACTTTCCAATGCTTGTTCTGTGCTTTTTGGTCGTAGGATTCTCTGATCCTTCATGGCAAAAATCTGAACTTATCTAAGTCTTATTTTGCAGAAGATTCATTTCAGAAGGAAACAAATCTAAAGATATCGCCTTGCCAGCTTCACCACTTCGTCTTCTTAGGAGAGTTTGATTTCCAGCAAATCCTTAGTGCTCGATATCAAAGCATGGAAGCAACCCAGGTGATTCCCATGCCAACGCAGGAGATGCATCATTGTTCTCAGATGTTTTAAGATTGGAAGGTTTCCTTTCATTCGCATTATCTTCTTTCTATTATAACAATTGAATTATTTTTAACTTTCTGTGTGAATAGCAAAAATCAAGGACATAATGTCAATATCACTTACCATTTGCTCACTCATGGCAGAACGAGATGCTTATTTATGAAAATCTCAAAACACCAAGTTTGAGTATTAGGTAGAAGTTTTTGGCAAGAAGTAGATAATTTATATCTTCTTCTCCTTTCGTTCTGCTCCGCCCTCCCAGCAGTGTA
>Ga0302285_10000637_pt1 | contig 19063 bp, 9 predicted proteins | sample III_Fen_E2_2_FD_200455 | JGI IMG/M metagenome (GOLD analysis project Ga0302285, IMG submission 200455) | Peat permafrost microbial communities from Stordalen Mire near Abisko, Sweden - III_Fen_E2_2 | ecosystem: Environmental > Terrestrial > Soil > Wetlands > Permafrost | place: Sweden: Abisko... | reverse complement strand
ATTTTTTCTCTTCTCTGTCAGATTTGTCTGATATCCTTTATATTGTTTGTTTCTTAGCTTAACTAGTTTCTTGCTGCTTTGTATTGTTTTTTATCTCATTTTGATTGTTATCTTCATCACCTTGAAAGTGCAAACTGCAGTCTTTTTTCCTTGACAAATGGTCTGCTTTTGGTAAAAACCAAAACAAAACAAAAATATTATCCATAAATATTACTTGTTTTCTCTATTGTAAACTAATTTATCCTTGTTGCTGCTTACCACTTGAAGAGTAGAAGTGAGATTTATCTCCTTGCCCTTAGATACCTTGAGATGTCTTCTCTAGCTACGATCCAGTTAAAACTGGTATCACTTTAGGGAATTGCATCCATTATTCCTTTTTTTCATTTTTAACTTATTCAAGCTCCTCCCTACGTCCTTTGATTTTTCTTTCAGATTATTATTAACTTGCTAGTGTATTAAATCCTGATTGCACATACGTTCCTTCATATTCATATTCATAGTCACATCCATTCTCTTGTAAGTATTCTAGCTCTGCTTTTTCTTGTTCGAAAATAGCAAGCAGTTGTCTTCGAAGATCTTACCTCACAAGGAAACCTCTTATCGCTGCTTAGATAGCTATGACTTTCTGTAAATCTTCTTGATACTGGCTCATTTGTAGGGTAAAATGAGGGGAAATAATATGAATTTGTTTGTTTAAAAAAGAAACAAGAATCACGTTTAAATTAATTAAATTTTGTTTGTTTTTTGATTCTCCTTGTACTTTTTTTTACCTAAATTGTTCTACTTATCTTTTAGAACCTAAATGAGAATCACCTAGAGATTAATTGACATAATACATTCTAATTTAAATAAAAAACATAATGGATAACAACTTCAGACTCTTAAAACAGCCCTGAAATCGCCCTTTAAATAATGAAAAGACAGTTAAATTTTCTATTGAAAGCAACAAGAGAAAAGAGATACTCATTTTTAAGATTTACTATTCTTATTAATTTTTTTTACTCATTTATCTAAGAAAACTAATTCATTTCTTTTGATAAAAAATCATTAAAAAAATTATTGTTTTTAAGTCTAAAAATAATGTTAGTTTTCTTCATTTTATGTTGAGCTATTTTGCTCTTATCCATCTAAATTATCTTGAATACCTTTTTTCTTAATGCAAATAAGATTTTGGTTCTCAGTTCTACTATCGATTCAAAAGGCCAATCTCATTTTAATTTCTTTATTTTTCACAAAGAAAATTATTACAGTTCTTAAATAAATAACAAAACAATAGACAATTGCATAGAAAGAAGATATCCAAAATTTTAAATCAAAATATTCTTAAAAATGTAATACAATTGGCAAAAAAAACTTTTGTATTTAATCATAACCATTCCTATTTTCTTCTTTATTTTCTCTTCATAGCATCTCTAAATTTAAATTGCTAGCTTGCTATTTTCTTCAAATTTAATGGTTGGTGGGAATATTTTTATGATAGATTTAAAAACAAGCTAATAAATTGTAATGTTAATTCCCCAATTTGGTGTATTTTTGTTCTAAAAACTTCCTCCTTCCTTACAAAATAATATTTCTCGATAATTAAAAAAATCTTTAAAATATGTTTTGTTGATAGAATAGAGACAAAGTCTTTAAGGTTAAGTAAATTATTATAAAAACTTAATGCTTGAATCAAGGTTATGTAATCACTCTAATCTAGTTATCTCTCGTTCAAGTGGTTGATGCGAATCAATAGGGAACATTTTTCAAATCAAAATTATTAAATTATCACTGGACTAATTTATAAATTATTTTTTGTTAAAATGTATGAGTTTATCAACGAAAAAAACTTAAAAAAAATCTGAGGTTATCGTCATAAGGTATTGATGGAGATTTTCGCAAGTAATCGTATGTTTATGTAATGAATTGAAAGAGAAAACCACAATTTTCTCTTCTGATTAATTGATACATTTTTTTCTAATACTATTCTTTCTCTGGTCTTGCCAATTAACTTAACTTTTGGCCTAAGTAAATTAAGACCCCTTTATATAGTGTTTGTGTTATTATTCTTTTTTTAAATTCTTCTTTGTCTTGATTTCTGAGAGTATTCTCGATGTTAGGGTTCATTTTCTCTAAAATAATGAGAATAAGTTGCCTATTCTTGCGATATCTGTAAAAAAACTTAAGAATTTGCCTAAATTAACGTGCCTTTCCATTAAAAAAAATACCTATTTACCCTTATCTTAGCTTTAAAAACCCACTAATCTTTATCAATTCAATAACCTAACAATCTTCTAGAATGCCTGCAACTCCACTTAAAATGAATCATTCCAGAATAAAAGTGCTGTAGGGAGCAACTTCTATGTTTAAGAATTTTCACATGAACTCCCTCGATTAATTAGGCCATGAAAGAGGATTATTATAGGAGTAGAAATAGACAAGAGATGGGAAAACATGGAGAGAAATATAAGAAAACATCAAGGAGTTTATACATACTGTTGAAATTAACAAAAATAACATGGGACTTTGATTTAAGGTTCTTTTTCTCTTCCCTCCCCACCTTCTTTAAGACTAGACAGACACTAAGGAGACTAAGATAATAAATTAATAACCCAAAAAATAAACTCACCAACACACATATTCAAACAATAAGATACTCAAAACTAACCCTCAGCTTTCAACTAAAAATCTTTAAAACCAAAACAAATGTCAGTCTCAGATTCTCAACTTTCTGATGTTTCTCAGCTTTCTATCAAAGAGAGATCTAATTCAATTCAATTATCTCTTGGTAATGGATCCGCCTCTATCTTGATCCCTCTTTCTTTCTCACAAGATGACATTAACGGTCTTATGGAGTTAGCCAGTAAATTTGAGCTTGAGGACGAGTTAGACAACGATGAAGATTATTTTGAATAATAACAAGCTCGTCCTGCACACAATCCAATCGAAAACAAGAATGTTTTCAGAGAAATACACATTTGAAGTAGCTCTATTATGAGCTTCTTTGCAATTCTTTCAAACCTCCTTGAGCTTTAATCAACAACTAAACAATTCTTTCGTATCCTCTAGAAGAGATTCCATCTAGCTGGCAGTGTTGAATAATACTTTGGACTCTATATTTCCTCCATAAGACTACCCTCCTATGACGAATATTGAAACCATATTCTCAAGCATATTAATTCATATAATTACTCCTACTAACACTATAACTAACTTACTATATATTAACTTATTTTTCATTTAAAGTGTATTACTATCCTTCAATCTATTTGAAAAAAAAACCTAAGAAATTATCATTTATTATTTAATAATTCAACACTATCTTCAAACTAATATTTAAAAATATTCAGATTTCATTAGACTAGGAGAATCAAGAAATTATGGATGGTTGATTAAGGGCTATGGGGGGACACTTTTAACTTGTGATTATTTTCAAGAAATTAGTGGTTATCTGATGAAAGGCATTTCCACTCAAAAACTCTTTTTAATTAGCATGACTTGGAAAGGAATGTGAAAAAACAATAAATATGCCAAGCCCGATTTTAAATCGAGGTAATTCAAGTAGAGGTAAGCCATAAAAGTGGTTGACTTTATGAAAATACATAAAAAGTTATCAAATATCAATTTTCCCCAATGTTGAATTTCATAATTTTCAATGAGCATAAAATACTGTGTGTAGATTGTCTCTGTTCTGAGTTGGTTTCACTTATTGTCCTTTCACAAACATCGGTTGAGAAAAGGTTTTTATGTTTTTCTCATATCTTCTTCCATCTAAAGGCAGCCATGCATCTTAAAATCCATTTGAGAGCACATGTCTTTTATGAAGTTCTGCAAGTTGGGTGAGCGAAGAACTTGGATTTTTAGCTTGTTTCATAGCAGCAGTTCTTGGACGAAGACCTTATTTTTGAGAAGTATTCTTAACGTAATCGAGTGTTGCAGCTGGCTTGCTGATAGCACTAAATTAACCTAAAGAATTACCAAGACTTTATCGAGATAGTTAGTTCAGAGTGTGGATATTAATATTCTTTTAGCTAGCAGCTGTTTGAGGGCGCTACATTTGAAGTTAGAATTATTAAGGACTAACTGGAGTCCATTAATTTTGAACAGAACCAATAGGAGAAAAAGGACGAGAGTTTTCAGTTGGATAATGCTATCCTGAAGCAGTAAGAGGACGCTACATTGAGGATGAATTAAATTCATTTTCTGTGGGTACTTTATCTTAGAAAAATCCAGCAGATTCAAATTCAGCTTGTTCTTGCATAACAGAAGATCCAGTGTTTGCATAAAACGAATTACCTCTTGATTGCTTTTCAACTACAAGTTATGCCTAAAGTTAAGGAAATACGAATTGTTCTGTAGTCTTAGCAGTCAAATCTTCAATATAGATTGGCTTATGTTGTCTAATAAAACAAATAAATTTATAACAACAAAAAGCCAAATAAATTATTTTACAGTTTCAAGAAAAAGTCGAAGAAAGGTGTTGGAACTGTTCTTTTTCCTTAATTATTAAAATACAATTAGCGAAAAAAAAAGAAGAAATAATGCAAAAAAAGCTATACTTTCGAGGATAAAGAGAGAGTTATTGAATATCGATTCAAACTAGATGTCGCTGGGGTCAAAACAAAGTAAAAACCGCACGTAGTATGCAAGTAGAAGATTGAGAACATTGGATTCAAGCTAGCGATGCACTTAGCCCTTGAAGATAAACTTCTCGAAAAGGATTGTCTCTTCGGTTGAACTGAGTTTCTAGTAAATCTATTGAAGAAGACGAAGAAAGTAGTTTAAAATACTTTTTCAAAAGAGTTTATGGTAAAAAGAATTATTTGTTCCTGAACATTTCGTGAAATATTCAATACTTTATGATAATTATTATTACAAAGATGTGAAACATTGAAAGAGGAGTTATCTGACTATGTGTTGGCTAGTGCTACTTAGAGAGCATTGACATGATTCTCTCAAAATTAATTTCTTGTGCTTCCTAGGATAAAAATATTTCAGGAAATAAGCAATTTTTAAGAGTTGCAAAATCGTGTAAATTTCTTACATCTTTGTATGAAGTATGATACAATTTCTCATTGACTATTTTAACATTCTCATACTTAACAAAGTTCATTGTTTTGGTGTCAATCACTTGAACTTTAAATGAAAAATCCTTCTCTTTTGCCAACAAAACAAAAAAAATTCAAAAAAGTAGCTCAGAATCTTAAGAATATTTTTACGTAGATTTGAAAAATACCACTCTGTCAGCTCAAGAGGAGTAAAGTCTCTTGAAGCAAAGAACTTAGAAGCTCCAACACGATCAAGAACAACAGTCTTTATTTTCCTCATATTACTTAACTTTTAGTCATTCTCTGTGAATAATTTCAAGGTTGGTTCACTTCCAGAAGGCGATTTGCTTCTTTTTCCACTGGCTTATAAAGGATTTATTGATTTTAAAGATGTCTTCAATTAAGAAGCAGAGGCAGTTTATGGTCGAACTCTAGTAAACTGATCTTTTTTAGCAGGGAAGAATTTAACAGATCCCGATGAAGTTGTATTATTACCTCTTTCTTTCGAACTAGATAGTTTTTACGGGCTTATAGAATCATTTCTATCTAAACTCTTATGACTATTTAGTCTAAGCGCAGTAGATCCTGTTTTATCTTCTTCTATTTTCACAGCAGCAGGAGGATAAATCTTTTTAGATGAAACAAGATCCTAAAAAAGAAATTATCTTTGCGACTAGAATGACTCAAGAAATTGATTTTCTTCATGATCAGTTGGAGAGTGTCGTCTCGGCGCACTTTATTCTCTAATATGTCTGGTATCAAGAACTTCACCTTCTTTACTAATAAATATCTTTTGCTAATTAAATCGTTGTTGCATTCTATTTTAGTTTTGTGTTCTCAGTTGGTCTTCATTCATTTCTTCTTCTTCACCACCTTAACCGTCTACAACGATTTTCTTCAGTGCTGATTAGTTTCTCACCGATGCTTTTCCATCTGGTTTTTACATTTACAAAAAACAATATTAATAACACAAACTCTTTACAAGTTATTTTTTCTTACTTGTATCATATTTTTTAGTGAATTTCCAGTGTTTTGCAATTTTCAATCCAATCGAAGCTTCATTATCAGCTTCTTCTAAATCAGGCCGTAAGCTTTAATCTTCATCTTCATTTATCATTTCCTATTCTTTATTTACAATTCTATCATTTATACTATCAATTCCCCAATGAATTCGATTGCCACTTTGACTCATTGCTGATTGAATATTTCTAGAGACAATAGTCGCAGTACTTCCAAACGATTATTATGCTGCAGTTTAAGGTCTAATTGTTTTTTGAAATACTGATTATATTGTACTCCCCATTTGTAATGTATCTGTTGGTATTTAAGGCGCTTCTGATTAGACAATGGGCTTTTTAGCTGTTGTTGGCCTTACAATTGCACTTTGTGGTTTGATCTGCCCTCCAAAGGATTCTTATGCACCTCTTTTTGCTGAGAGTGAAGTTAACTTGCTGACTTTATTCATAGCTGCAGATGCACTCTGTATTTTTCGGCCTCCTTCTTCAAAAGAGTTGTCTTGGTCTTCTTTGAACGCAAACCTTGAGAAACCTAAGAAAGTTCGAAGTTCATTAATTTTCATTTGTATTTTTTGAATCTCAAAAATCATAGAAATATACCATAATTTTGAATGTCCTCTTTGTAGTCGTCTCTAAGATCTTGGATGTGAGGATGTTGAAGTTTATGGACTTTCACTGGATCGTAGAAATCTTATATTTTCTTCTCTTTTTCTTTGAGTTCTTGCAGTTTCTTGTAGATGATTGTCAAACTCATCTTTTTAGTTGTATGTGTAGGTGTTTTTAATAAATTTCTTAATATTTGATTAGGTTGACTCCCAAAATTATAACTACTCATCCCCCCTTAAACTCTGGGTTTTTTGATTGATTGAAAAAAAGAAGTGCTGGGCAAAAAATTGCTGAAAAAAAGTTCATCAAGCAAGCAAAGATGCATTTTTTTAAAGTCTTATCAATTATTTAAGAAACTTCTATGAAAAATTTAATAATATTATTACACTCACCAACCTTTTCCCTAGAGATTTAGTTTATAAAAATTTAGGAATAGTTGTTTATTCTTTAGATTTAATGTACTTTCTTGGGATTGTTAGAAATCAAAATTTCTATTTATTTTAATCAAATTCTTGAAACTGCATCAGCCTACAATCATAAAATCTAAATCCACTTTAATTTCAACAACAAACCAACTCCTCAAAGGATAACTAAAACTTTGTTTAATCAATACTTATCTTATTTTCCTATTATTCGTTCTCTCTCTCTTATTGAACATTTTTATGAAACTAACATCTGATTACCTTCATTGCAATTAGAACTACTATTTATTTTATTTTTTTGAATGCTTATTGAATGAATAAGCTAACTTTCTAAGGTATTTTACTGGGGAAGATCAAAACAATTGGATAGATAAGGAATGTTTAGGATGAAAAAAATTAAAGAAAGACATTTCAGAGTGCGGGAGATTATCTGTGAAGTAGGAGAGGCAAAAGTGCCTGTTAAAAATCACATCAGAATGGAGAAAGATACTTCATGCTCGCCTATTAAAGAATCAAGAGCAAATTCATGGATAATTGGATTAGCAATAGTTGAATTTGACATAGAAGAAGGGTAAGTAGTGAAGTACATGTGCCCAGAAGGTTGTATGAGCGAAAGGGAGAATAAATCAATTAGCCATATGAGTTTTCCTGATTCTAACGCCTTTACAAAGGCAGAAGGTACTTGTGAATATGTATTTCGATTGAAGAGAGATAAGAATTCAGAAGGAAGCAAATTCTGCTTTGGTTATACATTCTTCTGTTAAAATAAGGATACTTTAAACTCTCGAGGGTATCGCTAATAAAGTCTCGTAGTTTTGACATAATATCCATTTATATACTTCTTCTCATAACTAGCTCGGACTATTTCATCATTTTGCTTCCCTGCCGCACAAAATACATCTGAAATACTACAAGTATTTATAACATGTTTCTTTCATTTGTTTTATTTTTTGTATTTCTACTAAAAAAACAGCAAGCAATTTAAGAAATTTTAAACTGGCCTCCTCCGCAAAAAGGAGTTTCTTACTCTCTTTAGATTCTTAGTAGCACAATACAGGTATTATTAAACATAAAAGGAATAAAGGGAATACTTCTTTATCAAGATTTTATTATTTTCAGCTAGAAATACCACCACATGCTCTCATAGAAAATCACTTTGAGACATAAGACAAAAATAGTCAGAGGTTAACTGAAGAAACAAAGCTGTCGCCTTAAAAGAAATACAAAGAAAGTGGAGAATAAATAGTAGTTGAAGAATAAAAAGATGATGGCTTAGAAAAAAATATCAGACCCAACAAGGAGGGTATAACTTCAAGTGATGTGAAATAGGAAACATAAACTAATCACAGTAGTGACACGAAGGAGAATGATAGCGAAACATAAGCTGATAAGATTTTAGATATTTCCCCTAAAAAGACTCATTTAAATGAAGATAAAATTGAGAATTAAATGAAAATGGGATAATAGCAAATTCCATCGAAAGTTTGTGGAATGCAATCGATCTTGAGTGCTCATGACTGCTCCGAGCAAGGACTTTTCTAAGAATTTAACTTATTTCAACTTCTGGGACGTGATAAAATACATAATTTATGGAAATTATGGGAAATAGCTCTCACAAATTCACCGCTTATGGTTATGGCAGATTCACCAGAATTTTGTTCTTCGTTAGTCTTCGGTGCAATCTCGCTGATATCCCCGTTGGATTTCACTACTGATTTCCGACCATATTTCACAATCTATGATGAAGATTACAAATGCATTAAGGAAGAATGCGATCGAGGAGCGACAAAAGCTATTCTTCTTGGTGTGACTAATCCTTTTTTCCTGAATGTCTTCAATCCAAAAGTCTATTATTTAATGAAACTTATCATTTTTTTCTTTAAAAAATAGACTCTCTAAAAATTTCCAGTGATTTTTCGCTTAGACTCTGCGTTTGACAATCTTTCCTCCATCAAAAGCAAGAAATCAAACGAAAAATCATATCTCTTTGAGTAAATCATCATACGATATTTCTCATGCTTGAATTTAATACTCATTTAAAAACTAAATTATGATTTTAAAAAGGGTAACTAATAAGAGCAACAAACTTTACATCGGATATGATAAGACTTTTGAAAAAATGATGTTGCCATAAGACACTGCAGAAGTATCTGCAATAAATAATTCTCTGCTTCGTAAACACTTTCGGACACTCACAACTCAATTTATTCAAACATTCGAAGACTATTTCTAATCCTAACGCAATGTAAAATAACACGGTTGCATTAAAAAGTTCAGAAAAACAAAAATACTTTCTTTTCATTTATCTTTGTTTTTAAAAGTTTTTAAATAATTTATGCTTTTATTTTATATTTTGTTCCAAGGAAATCAAGGTATTTGACTAGAAGGAATTCCTTAAGCAGCTGGAGGGGAGAAAGTTCTCCTTCCAAGATTTATTTGAAAAGAAAAAACGCATAGTTTCACTCTACGAAAAATTTATTCGTTCCTCGAACTTTTTGAGCTACATCAAGACAAAGCCAAATGTTTATTTCACTAAAACTCCAATGAGATCTTGACTTATTTTATTATGTAATGTGTGTGTCTGTTGGCTTCTTGTGGTCTTCTTCATTTCTCTTAAAACTTTGACTTTCTCATGTATATTTGAATGAGAAAATCAGTAATTCTTAAACTTTTTCAGATAAGATTTATTATATTGGGTAGAATTCAGGGTTCTCAAAAGAAAAATATCATTTATTTATTTGATATCTCCTTGAGACAGACCAATACTTCTTTCTTTCAATAACATTTTAATTATTATGACAGTTATGCTTTTAGCAATCAATTTAGTTGCCATCAATGCCATTTAGTTAAAGTATTTCAAATAAATCAAAGTTACAAAGTTTGTGGGAGTAAAGTTTCATGAAACATAGTCAATCGGAAGAGAACGACCATAATTTAATCTTATTGTCTATCCCGTTGATAGCGAAATTCTTCCCGTCATGCATGTAGGTGATGCTTCTGGTCCCTAATTTGCCGCCAATACAAAGGTTGCTTCGAATTTTCGTCGATAAATAATCAATAATAAACACTTCATTTTTGACGGTTATCACTGCAAGGTGCCTCTCATCTGCCATATCAGAGATTGAGCAGATTTAGTTGGCCAGGCTTACATTTCTTTTCTTATCGATTTCTCCTGTGATCAAATTTTGAAATTGCAGACCGTTTGTGTGTACTATTAAAACGTGTTTGTCAATAACTTTCAGGAAGAAAGAGTCTGCGGGAGCTGAAAATGAAGAAATTACCCTGAGTTTTTATTTGTTAAGCGTGAATAATCTATTTTTAGAATGAACAAGAATCATCGAAAGTTACTTGGAAAACCCACAGCGAATAATCGGAGCTGAGTGGTTATATTCACCGATTTTCTTTTTCAAATCAAGAAAAATACTAATGTTGTCAGTTTGCTGGATTAATATTTCTCTTTCGGATAGCTAAATTGCATTTTAGCCATGCTTTCTTAAGTTTAATGTGTTGAGAAGCTTGAAGTCTCGGAGATTTATGATTTAACATCTTTTATCGAGGGAGGTGCTGAGAAGAACGTTTTCTCTAGCTAATTCCCATTTATTCTCCTCAATTATGCTTGTTGTATCTTCAGATGAGGAATGCTAACGATTATCAGTTCCTCTCTCCTTAGGTAAACTTGGTTCTTATGTCGGTTTCTTAGTCCGATTAGATTTGAGGGTACTTGATAGACTATTTTGAGAAGCATGCTTTTTGATTTTAGAAGACAACGAATCTGAGATTGTTATTCTGACTCTAGCTGTGAGATATGTCAAGGAAGTAATTTTATCTGTGTGCGCAACGATAGACGCTAAGATGCGTTCGTTCTGCGCATCCAATATCTTGATTTTGCTAAGTACTGCAATGGCAATGCGCTACGAAGGTAAACTAGTGACACAGTTAATTGGCTAGTTATCTGAAATTGTTGATAGTGACTTATTATGCTAGAGATTATAGCTAATAGGCAGTACGTCCACACTAGGCATGGAGAACTGCACTTTCTTGAGAATTTCTCTGACAGGCATTCTGACTTAGGCTTTGAGGATTTTCTGAAATTCGGGAAAGTTATTTCCAAGAGACTGCACACTTGACATAATGTGATGGTTCATTTAGGTATCGCTATCATTGGTTTGTTTGAGTTGAGACAGTAAATCAAAAGCGCATTTGTTTATGAGATTCAACTGTTCCTTCTAGAACTAATCTATGTATTCTGCAATACGGTTCTTAGTATGTTCAATAGCCTTCATGAGGGATTGCTCACATTTAGAGAACTACTCTTGAATGCTCTTTTTTAGTTCTTTTGAACTCATTTATGGTAGAAAAGTTATGCGGGAAATGTGTTTGTTTTATTTACTATGCTTTTTTTAAGAAACAATTCTTTGCTTAATTTTTTGAGATTCTTTATGGAAGAATTATGTTAAAAAAAAGGAAATATCCTGCTTATCAGACAGAGTAAGAAGTTGAGTTAGTGGGGGACTTTGGGGAGAGAAAAAGGGATGTTTTGATCAAATACGACAACACAGACAGTAAAAGAAATAGTTATCTTAAATCGAAATATGTTTTTGTACAAGTAATAAGAAAATAAGAGAAAATCAATGCTTTTTTGATCTGCTTCATGTTAATTTACAGCTTTTAATTAACTCATTCTGAATGCCTAATATTAGGATTGAATTTGAAGTCTGTTAATAGAAAAAAATACTGAATTTAGAAGTATAAAAAAATGAAACAATAACAATTGAACTAAATAATTGTTTATTCTTCTTGGAGAGTGTGCTTGTTACTATGAATCTGTGCCGATTAGAAACTAAACTAAAAACTAAAAAAAAAAGAGAGAAAGATAGTCATGAGAGAGGAATCTCCAAAAGCCACGAAAATGTCTTAACGTTTCGGCATGCCTTCATGAATTAGTCTAGCCTGTTGATATGAGAATACCCTAGTTAGGAATCAATTAGAACTTCGACTACTTCATGTTAGAACAGAGAAATCATGATTTTCTTTTCCTTGCAAATTTTAAGGAAGCTCCCCAGGAGGTAAGGCAAGTTGTGATTGGGATTATTAAGCTCTACTGCTAGAATATAAGCAATAGATTCTCCATCCTTAAATCCATCGACGAAAGCTATCTTCACATCTTCTTAGATAGCTGGATGCCCTAAAATATTGTTCAAATTATTTTTGAAGATGAATTTAGAAAACTCTGTAGCACCTTAACCCTAGATAACATCAATCAAGAGATCTTCAATGTCTGGGGCGAACAAGTTGAACTAATCACTAAGGTCTGAAGAAGAGCCATCATCTTCAATTTCGTTATCATTTTCGAGCTCTTCTTCTTTTTCAGTTCCTTCAAGTGAGTTTTCTTCCTTTTTCTCTTCTTCCTCTTCAAGTGAACCGTGGTCAATGATATTGTTTAGTTCTAAATTATCTTCAAGGGTAAATTCACACTTGCATGGCTGCTCGTTATGAGCTTTTCTTTCGATAATTTCTTCTTTGGAGTCATTTTCTGAATTATCTTCAGATTTTAACAGCTCCTGTTTCATATTTCCTCCTGCTTCTTCTCCCAAAAATGGTTGTTCATTTGTATTATTAGTACTGGGTAGACTAGAATCTCTGTAGTCATGAAAGAGGGTACTTGTTAACCCAAGTATGTTTACAGCGCTGTTCGACGTGCTCATCGAAGAATGGACCAAAAAATATGTTTGTAGGTTTTTAGAATTAAGAAACTAACTTGTTTTTTTCTTTTCTCAATTTATTTTGATTTTAGATTTAATGTTTATTAAGAGTTCGAAATATCTATTGTTAGTCTTCTAAGTGCATCATCCCCTCCCCTATCTTTTCTCAAATAAATGAAATTGCATTGCCCTAAGTATGAACTTAAAACCAGTTCGATTACGTACAAGTAATTAGATACAATAATTATTTTAATCCCCCAAATCGCAAATGATTAATATCTTGCTTACTTCCAAAGGATAAGTGTGTTTGTGAGTATGAAAAAGTAAAACAAGGGTGAAAAACAACTTGCAGACATAAATAATTTCAACAACGCCCCACACAGCAGCTGTGATGAATTTCCCAAAGTCAAATCCATTCACCAATATGTGAACTTCAAAAACCATGATGAGCTGCGGCAGCAGAATTTCCTAACTTCATCCCAGCACATCAATGAAATGCTAACGCAGAAAGCTGGTAATCCATATAAAAAGAATGGAAGAGGCCTACCTCCAAATATTTTTTGAACTCCAGGCGTAAAGAGAAGGAATACTGTCAGACAAGTCTCGAAGATCACACCATGCAGCATTGTGTGGTTAACATTTGTAGTGACGAAGCTCATTTTTCTACTTTTGCAAGTAAAAACGTTTGACCACTGGAAGAAAACTACGCAGACAAAATAGCATGTTTGCGACCATTTTACAGCATCAGCTGCATAGCAAGCTGTGACGTCAGTGATTGGAGAATGAGTATATGAAGAATTTACATCGCAATATGACCAAGTTTTTTCTGATTCCCAATGACCAGTTGAGGTATTACATTTTACAAGCATTTTTCTCATATCATAAATGCCTTCTCCATCGTTGAACCAATCTAATTCGTACACCAATTCATCAGATTTGTCTGTGTTTAGCCTGCAATCTGGGGCAATATCATAGAGTCGTTAATTGAAAGTTGCATCTGGCAGTGAAGTATATGGATTAATTGGTGTGGAGAAATCTTTCGAAGGTGGTTTATACCCTTTTTTCGAGGCTAATCCAAATAATTCAGTAATAGGGAACCCAAGGTAATTGAATGCGACAAAATAACCAAGGAGACCAGCACCACTAGCGATTTACCCAGTTTGAAGATACCCAATTGTAATAACTTTAGTCGAAACAAGATGCTCAAATTTACTACGAGGCCGTCTTGTCATGAGATCAATTTCAGCTTCTTCGTAGGCAAGAGAAATAGCAGGCCAGATGTCTGTGCCGACTTGAATAACTAGCATGTAGATACTTGAAAGTGGCAAGGGTATTTGCAGGATGATAAACACTAAGAAAGGAATAATTTCCGTCATGTTGGAAGTCAGCAAATACACGATAGATTTCTTAAGATTATCGAAAATTTTCCTGCCTTCTTCGACACCATTGACAATCGAGGCAAAGTCATCATCCAGTAAGATCATATCCGCTGCATCTTTCGTGACATCACTTCCTGAAATATTCATGGAAATACCTATATCTGCTTGTTTAATAGCTGGTGAATCGTTTACACCATCACCAGTTGAAGCTACAATGAAATTTTCCTTTTAGCATGCCTCCACGATTTAGAGCTTCTGAGCAGGTGTTGTTCTTGCAAACACGCAATACTGCTTCTTAACCCACTGTCTTAAATAATAATATTAATCGTCTCTCTTTTCTTCGATGGACTTATTTATAGATTCTACGATTCTATCTCCGTGAGCGACTAGCGCATCACAGGCTTCACTTGCTTCAAACCACGATAAAGTAGGATACCTTTCCATCAGATCCTCGTTTGTTAAGACTTTTTTGGGAATAATGTTAACTTCTCTAGCAATAGCAGCTGCAGTTGGGGGCTGATCACCAGTCACCATGATTACTTTTATTCCAGCTGATCTACATTCGAGAATAGCTCTGGGGACTCTTTCTTTTGGAGGATCCATTAACGAAACAAGTCCACAGAATTAGAAGTTAGCGAGTTTGAAATTGAATTTCGGGACAGAGGAGACAACAAAGTGAGTTCCTTTGGGATATTCGCTGATTGGGAGATGCAGCTTCGCAAATCCTAGCACTCGCTCACCTCCTTTACCAAATTGAAGATTCACTTCATTGAACTTCTAATGCCAAGCAGTATCGATCTTGACAGCCTAGCCACCCTTGATAGCTTCAGTGCAATAAGACCATATTTTTTCGGGAGCACCTTTAATGTAGATGGTAAAGTAGCTGTCTTTTGTTTCTTCTTCGATGATTGTTAAGGAGAATTTGACTTGAGAATTGAATGGCATTTTTGAAATGGTTCCATCAGGATTCTTGGCTATTTGGAATTTACTTCTGAATGCGTTGACATCGCTGATATATTAATAGAATCGAATCAAGCCAGTCTCAGTCGCATCTCCAATGACAGGGCAAGTCAAGTAATCAACCGATTCTAGGTTTTTAATTTCAGAAGAATCAAATCTAGCTTCACTGCAGATCATGGCAGCTTTATGGAGGGCCTTAAAATCTGCATCATTTTCATCATAATCTGGTTTTTCTCCTTCCTTGATGAGCTGCTTGTTTACGGTGTGAAACACTTAGTAGTTATACCACATGTGCTTCACTGACATGACATTCTAAGTCAAAGTGCCTGTTTTATCTGTGCAAATGCAGGAAGTTGATCCGAGAGTTTCAACAGCTTCCAAATTCTTCACGAGAACGTGCTTTCTCGCTAATGCTCTAGCAGTGATTGACAGAGAAATAGTGATACATCCAAGCAGACCTTCAGGCACATTTGCGACAAGGATACCGATTCCAAGAACGACACAAGCTGTAATGGTAAGATTCATGTACAGATAAGAAAGCAGGAAGAAGAGAATCGATAAAAATATGGAAATGACAGTCATCATAATCACAAATCGATCTAACTCTATCCTCAAAGGGGTTCTCGCTTTCTTTTCGCCAGAGGATAAATCAGCAATTTATCCCAACGTTGTGTTGTCACCAGTGCAAATAACTACACCTTTGCCTGTTCCTTCCTTGCACATTGTTCCGAAGAATGCAATATTTGTTGTTTCGAGGTAATTTTCAGGATGAGAACATTCCACAGTTCTCAGGAGAGGCTCACTCTCACCAGTCAGAGCAGAATTATCAACTTTCATTTCACTTGATTCTAAAATTCGCAAATCAGCAGGGATTTTCTCACCGGCTTTCATCAAAACAACATCACCTTGAACGAGCTTGACAGCATCAATTTGTCTCATCTCACCTCCTCTAATGACTGTGCATTTCTAAGGCAGGAAGTTCTTGAACGAGTTCATTAAGGCTTCACTTTTGGCATTTTGCTGGAAGGTGATTCCACAAGTGATACCGATAACAATCAATATAACCACAGCAAGATAGATATTCGAGGGATCATCTGGAGTCAGACCATACGCTATGAAGCAAAGGATCGCACTTGCCCACAACATCAGAGCAAACCCATTCGTCATTTCCTTAAACAGTTTCACCCACATGGAGATCTTTTTCTTCTCAGTGAGCTTATTTTCTCCATTCAGCAGAAGTAGTTCATCTGCTTTTGCTTATTCCATTCCTTTTTCCATATCCGTATGGTATTTTGTTGCTAACTATTCAAGTGGAATCGAGTGATCTTCCTTCAAAGCCATTTATTCTTTAACATCTTCATCTTTATTTTTGGGAACATCTTTTCCTTTATGTGAGGTTGGTTATAAACTATGAACTTTTTCCATTGAAGGTGACTTTTGCTTTATGGTATCCTCTGGTTCGTTACCTTTAGTAGTGTTGAAGTTGATAACAAATGAATTATCATGAGGCTATTTGTTCCCTTCTTCTCCTTCATCTTAAGCAGTTAGGTTATTCTCTTCAAGAGGAATTTCCTTATGCTCATTGAAATGGTTGATAGAATGGTAGAGCTCAATTGATTAACGAAGTTCTTCGAATTTACGGACAACTTAAGATTTCCTCAAGGAAGAACCTTCTTCCCTCAGTTCACCTTAAGCAGTTTAATGGTGTTAAGGTTGCTTTTATATCATTTTTTATACTTTGACTGCAGACTCTCGATTGATTAAAAATATTATCCCCTTGCTGAAATCAAATTATCGGGTTTTGAAGCAGGCTAAAAGACTTTAATTCAGTTTATTTCTGCTAGATAATTTGACCTCAAGGTGAGTGAGCGAAATGAAAAAAAAATTGAATTTCTGTAACACAGATTTTAAATTTATTCTGGTGGGAATAGTTATGGGTATATATTTCTAAGATTTTTTGTTTCTAACTATTCATTGTAAATATCTAATTTTAAATAGTGGTTCCATTAAACCTGTCATAACTACTTGATTATGAAATCTATCACTTAAGATATCAAATGTCTCCAAGGAAAGAGCATTCATGTCTTAATATATTAAAGATGTTTATCCATATCTGTATCTTTTCTCTTGAATGTTTTTAAGATTCTGTGGATTTTTGTAAAAATAATCCCAAAATAACAGAAGATTTTCCACACGTATTATTCCTAGGTAGTACTTACAGTTCTCAATAAAGGGGTCAAGACTCAAATTAGATGTTAAATATCCCTATGGAAGTGGAGGACGAACTAAGAAATTTATCGAGAAGAACTAAATTATAATTTTTATGAGAATGACCTTCATAAATTATTTGCTAATATTTTGATCTCAGCCAATTTTTCTAGGGCAAAGATATACTATGAAGAATATTGGGCTGCAAGAGTTTGACTAGCTGACAGTATTTCTAATTTAAAAATACTAAGAGTCAGCAAATTCAAATAGAAAGGATCTTCATTTGCCATTTATTTTCAATGATTTCTTTCGAAGGATTGTGGCTAAAAAGATAATTCCCAGGACATAAAATAAAGAGGCTTAGCTAGACTAATAGATTACTCTTTTCAATGTAAACCCTTATTTTACTATCTAAATAATAGGAATTATCACTTTTCTTCTTGCTTTTTAAGATCTGGGAGTTATTAACTGTAATCTATGTGGCTAATAGATCAAGAGAGAAAGTAGCAGTAAAAGTTAAAAAATACACAGAATATTATAAAGATATTTGTAGTTGGGTTGGGCATAATATTGGTATTCTAAGATTTTAAAGATTTTGTCTCATTGCTTTTCTGCTCAGTATTTCATGAGAAAAGTTGTAGATTCCTTTGACAACTTGATTGTATTATTTTTAAAAGAATAGTTTCATAATTTTTTCCTTTTCAAATATTTCCATTTTATGTTCACAAGTAGTCAATAATACTGCCTCAGACCTTGTTAAATATGCTTAGAATTACGAAAACTGTCATAGATAATTACACCAAAACTAGGAAAATGTTGGAGTTTTATCTTTGTATTTTTTCCGTTTTAACTAGAACCATAAGCTGCAAAGATCCTTTCGCAAGTGGCTAATCAAGACGATAGCCCCCCTCAAGAATTCTTCTCTCAAAATTGGTCCTATTAAATTTCAAAATTAATTAAAAATTAGAAAGGGTTTGAAAAGGAAAACCATTAATTAAATCCAGTTATTCCATAAAAATAACAAATTATCAATTACTCATGTTAACACAACAATAATAACTTTGATTATTTCGTGTTGCTGCATAAATAATGAGAAAATAATGGGTTTTTTAAAACAAATGAACTTTGAGTAGGCTTAATAAAATAATATTAGTACCTTTGAAATCAATAGATTATTCTAAAAAGAGTTTTAGAAATACTTTCAATTCCTTCGGAGAACCATCCACCCCTCCCCCCCTCCCTTAATAGTTCTAGTTAGCTTTCTTTTTTAAGGATTGATTGGAGAATAACACTTAGAAGATCTTTTTGGGTTTTATATTATTGAGAATTTTGTTAAGATTTGCTTATGAAATAATAATAAAAAATGTTCAAGGATTTTAAGCTAGTTGGATTCTAAAAATTATGGATAAAAAATAGATTTGTTTTTGGAGCTATTTGTAAATGTGTGCTTCCTCTAAATATTTTAATATGTTGTGTACTTTTCTAACGTTTTTTCAAGTGGTTTAAGATATGAGGAACACCTTTGTATCTTCAAAGAATTTTTTTGTTTTCTTGGATTCAAGCCAAAATAGATAGTTGATCTTCTCTAAGTTTGGTGTTTTATGTCATTATGAGCTTTCTAAGAGTTAAAATGGCTGATATGTTATGTTTTACTTTTCTAAGATTGAGAAAATCACATTTTGCACTAATCCCTAAGAAATAATTGAATATTTATTATTATCGATTGCCTGGAGATTCATTTCT
>Ga0302285_10000636_pt1 | contig 19063 bp, 10 predicted proteins | sample III_Fen_E2_2_FD_200455 | JGI IMG/M metagenome (GOLD analysis project Ga0302285, IMG submission 200455) | Peat permafrost microbial communities from Stordalen Mire near Abisko, Sweden - III_Fen_E2_2 | ecosystem: Environmental > Terrestrial > Soil > Wetlands > Permafrost | place: Sweden: Abisko... | reverse complement strand
ATTAAATTACATTAACATAAATTATACTAAAGAATTTACTAGTAATTTACCTATAATAGATATAAATTAAGTTAAAAAAAATTATGTTTGCTTTCCTTATGCTAACTGTTAACCTTAAGGTATATTGTGAGATAAATATAACAACTTATAGCAATTAATCTTAAATATTCTTTATTTATATAAATAACGCATACTAAAGAATTTATAATATAAAATTTAATTATATCAATATCACTAAAAAACGAATAAAAATTTTATACAAACATAAATACAAATACATGTATATTATATGTAATACTTTAAAGTCTACCCACCACTTTATTAATTTTAGAATAATTACTATGTAAAGTGTATGTCTGTCTACTTTCTATTTTTAAAGCGTTTTTACCTAATTCAAATGCAAAACCTAGTGTTAAAGCTAAAAAGAATATAAGCATTATAGTTAATCCGTATATACCGTTAACATAAGCACTAACTACATAAGGATAAACTAATAGTATTTCTAAATCAAATAATAAAAACAGAAGGGCAAATATAAAAAAAGAGATACTAAATTGTGTTCTATTTTGTCCCAGAAAAGAATGGAAACCACACTCAAATGCACTGTCTTTTTCATCATATGGATTATGAGGGGCAAATATTAAATTTATAGCTAAGAGAAGAATAGCTAATATAGGTATAAAGATAAAAAAAAAAGTAATACTTGTCATTTATGAATTAAATAATATTAAAGCTAATATATTTGACATACTTAATGATTCTTGAGGCATAAAAATAAACAATAGTATAATTAAAGTTAAAATACTTATAGTTATAGTTAAATGGCTCGATAATGTTATATTATCATATTTAAAGTTTAATTTTTCAACTATAACATCCTTTTTTGTTATAGTAGCATACATATCTAGACCCTTGATATATGGATTTACCTTATATTCTGGCTTATCGAAGAATATTTCTTTTACCACGTTTAAATAATAAACAGCACTTATAACACTAGTTAGTATTGCTACTAATGTAAGGAAAACATATCCATTATCTAAAGCAGCACTTAATACCATCTGTTTTGCACAAAACCCTATTAGTGGAGGTACCCCTGCGAAAGAAAAAAGAGTAATAGCTAAACTTAAGGCTAATATTGGATTTATATAAAAGAAACCTTTCAATTGGCTGATTAATTGTATAGGGGAGTTATTTTTATCTAATAAAGAACTATACTTTTTATTTTCATTACTGTAACAGTACAATGAGTACCCTATAGCTAATAATAACATGAAAGCATTTAAATTACTTAAAGAATATTGCATTAAATAAAAAATGAAAGCTTGAATAGACTCTATACTATTTATGCTTAAAGCTAATAATATAAACCCTACATGACTTATAGTACTATAGGCGAACAATCTTTTTATTCTTAATTGTGTTAATCCTACTACTGAACCTATTATTAATGAAAGTAAAGAACTAATTAATAAACTTGTAGTTCAACTAAAATTATTTGTAAATAACGAATTACTTGTGTAATGAACTAATTCTAATAAAAATACAAATATAGATAATTTAGCTACTATGGCTACAAATGTTGTAACCACAGTTGGTATAGCATCATAAACATCAGGAGATCAAAAATGAAATGGCGCAGCACTTACTTTAAATAAAAACCCTACACTTAAAATAAGTATAGACATATTAATATAATCAGGTTTATATCAATGTTCACTATTACTTAGCTCACTACCTATATCACTTATGCTAGCTATAACATATATACCATCAAGGCTAGTAGTACCAGAATTAGCATATAAAAGGGCTGTACCTAATAAAATAAAACAAGAACTTAATCCTCCTAATAAAAAATAAGTAAGACCCCCGCTAGTAGCCAGCTCTGAGTTTCTATACAGAGTACTTAATAAATATAATCCGTAACTTTGAAGCTCTATGCTTAAAAATATAGAAACTAAATCACTAGTTGAAACTAAAAAGACAGCTCCTGTAATAATAAATAATATTATTAAAGGATACTCTATTATCTTAAATTGTTCTCCCATCTTATTTATTATTTTAGATTTAAAGTTAATATTATCGTAAGATAATAGTTTAATAAATGACTTTTTAAAAAAGATTTTTCTAGGATAAAAGCTTGTTAACTGCAATATTGCTGCACTAACTAAAAAGATAAACAACTGAAATGTATGAGTTAAACTGCTCGCATTAAATAACCCACCATATAAACCTATACCTGTATCGAGGTTTGTTACATATAGACTGTCTAAAGCTAGATAACTTGATAATAATAAAATTATGATTGTTATTCTGCTATATAGTATAGATTTATCTCGTCTTGATGACACGGCATTCGATAATAAAATTGAAATTAATGAAATAATTAACATGAGCCAGGAGAGAAACTTGAATTCTCATTATTAATGCATGAAATTAATGTTCTAACCAATTAAACTATCCTAACTATGGGTAAATATCTTATTATTCTAACCAATTACACTATCCTAACTCTTAAGTAAAGACCTATCCCTAACTATAGGTAAATATCTTATTATTCTGACAATAACACTATCCTAACTCTCTTCCAGAAATTAACCTGTTTAAACCTATACACTCTAAAGGGTGAATACCCTGACTTGAACAGGGAACATACTATGCCACATACAGTTGTTCTACCGATTGAACTATACCCACCCTTATCCCTTTAAAGTTTTATTATGTTGGAGTGATTCGAACACTCAATGATAAGCATCAAAAACCTATGACTTGCCGATTAGTCTACAACATATATAATAGAAATAATTTAAAATAATCTAAAGAACAGGTATAGATTTATATATACTTAGTGTATTTTTAAGTATAAGGTAAACCCGACTTGAACGGATAAGATCAAAAAAGATCAAATAGTCCTAAGCTATTCATGTCTGCCTATTCCATCACTACCTTTAAATTATTTAAATTTTTGTATTGTAAATATATTTATATATTTATATGCTCGAGATAAGAGTTGAACTTACAGCCTAGATCGCTTCAAGATCCCGCTCTACCAATTGAGCTTCTCGAGCTTAATTTTATTTTTACATTGGAGACATCAGGAATCGAACCTGAGATAACGACTTGCAAAGTCGCAGTTTTACCAATTAAACTATGTCCCCTCATATATAAAATATATTATATATGACCATCTCTTTATCTTTAGATACCATCTGTTTTTTCAAGCTCTTCTAGTTTTTCAAGCTCTTCTAGTTTCTTCTTTCATTTAATTATAGATAATAAAAGGGGATGGCCTGCATCTATCCGAGGAACGACTTGAACGTTCACGATGTTATATCAGTAATGCTTAAGATTACCCTGTCTACCAATTCCAGCACTCGGACTATAAACAAACTAAGGCCAAAGTGACTTGAACACTCATCTAAACCGTCATGAGCAGCTTGCTTTACCAATTAAGCTATGACCTTTTTTTATACTGCTTACTCATTATATGCATCTCCTTACTATCTTGATCACTCATTACAATAATGCACTAGTATAAGTATGCTTATATTTATTTGACCTCAGAGGGACTCGAACCCTCGAATACGAAAGTGAAAATTTCGGGTCTTAACCACCTAGACAATAAGGCCTTACTTAAATTTATACACATATTTCTATAGATAAAGCCCAGTGCAAGTATCGCACTTGCTTCAGCTGGTTACAAAACAGCTACATTACTTTTATGCTAACCAGGCTAATAAGCCTTTAAATTATTTAAAAGTGATCTAGTTGTTTATAGGTATGAAAAAAGGAAGAAATTATAATGTAAGATATAGACAATAATCAGTGATATATAAATTAGTACTTTATGCCTAAAAACATTTAAATTCTTTCAGCTAAAGCCTATTAATTACATAATTAATATTTAATTAAATATGTTAAATCGTAGTGTTAAACTACGTATATTTAAGAATATTTTAAAGTAAGTTTCGTGCCTAGATGCATTCAGCACTTATCTTTAACTAACGTAGCGTTCCTGCCGTGCCTATGCTATAAATTTACTTAAGTGAAAGTAACACCCCTGTATAAAATATATTTATACTTTAATTAATATTGGGCACATAAACAACAGGTAAACCAGAGGTTAATATACCCAGCTCCTTTCGTACGAGGGGGCTATCCTTATTTTATTCTAATTTCCTCTAGAAGATAGAAACCATACTGTCTCACGACGTATTTAACCCAGCTCGTGTAACTTATTAATCGACGAACAGTCGAACCCTTCATGATTCCTGCATTCATGTGGATAAGCTAAGCCGACATCGAGGTGCCAAACTGCGCACTCAATTTGTACTTCCTGGCGCAATTAGCCTGTTCAATATTTGTTATCATAAAGGTTATTTATCCTTTATTTCCATCTTTCACAAGATGGTTCAGACTATTTCTTCAATTTTTTTATATATAGTTAATGCAACGCGAGAATTATGAATAAAATTTAAATTATTTTAACGTATAATAACAGTTATTTACTGCTTATTCAACCTTTAAGCCCAAAAGCACCATTACGTGTTTTAGAATTTATAACAGTATACTGTACATTTGACTTAACATGACCTCTCAAAATTACTGAAGACAGCTTTTTATAAGAAGAATCTAAATTTTTAATACTACCTTTTCATTTAACTTTGAATACAGATCTAGAGGCAGTAAAACGTCTAGTTAATCTACCTCTAGCTTCTAATCTCACACCTGCCATAGTCTTATATTTCAAAGAATTAATTACAAGATCTAATGGATTATAAATTTCAGTATAGTTTTCATTATAAGTAGAAATAGGTGCTTTATCTTTAATATCTGACATAACTCTTGAATAAGGCAATATATCTAACAATAATTCATCTAAAGTATCATTATTTATATTATATTTATTAATAACAGAATTAATATGCAAATTCTTAAGATGATCTAAGCATAGCTTATCTGCTGTTCCGTATTTTTCTCTTATTCTATTTACAGCTGGTAGTTTTACTAAATGTAAAGAAGATTTTAAAACACTTAACAGGTTATTTTTTCTATTTTTCAATTTTATAGATATAGCTTGTGTAAAAATATCACTATTAAAGTACAAGGTCTTTAAGTTTACAATATTAAATTCTACTTCTTTATTATAAATTTTACCGATTAAGTGTTTTAGTTTTATTAAAAATGCATCTTCAAATTTAGATTGATTTAAGTTAAGTAAAAGCTTACATGAAGCAATTTCCTTTATTTCTTTATCTAACCAGATTTTTCTTATTGATTCTGTATATATTTGATCTAATATTTCACTTGCAGTTTTATCTTTTTTGCTTAAAATGATCATTTCATTTATATTATCTAAAGATGACTCTAAATTAGCTATATTTAATAAATCCTTAGATTTTCCTTTTAATAAATTTAACTCAAGAATAGATGATTTTAATTCCTCTAAATAATCTATAAGAGGAACTGTTTTTTTATATTCTTTAATATCATCCAATAGATTTTTTAAAGATAAATCTGACAATTTAAATTTAGAATCAAAATATAGCTTTTCTAGGTCTTCTAGTTTTCTACTTAAAAGTCTTTTTTCTTCATTATATATGTATAAAGTAATAATAACTTTAGAATTTGTATGTTTTAATTCTGCTTTACTTATAAATATCTTTTTAAAAGATAATCTTCTGAATCTCATAGCTATCTTCTTACTTTTTAAGACATTCTTATTAAAATAAAAATTAAAATAACTTCTAATTAATCTACTTAAAGTTTTATCTGCAATAGACAAATTTTTAATGGAATTCTGATTATAAGCATAAATAGAATTAAATCATTCTTTAGTTGCGGGTGGAAAAAACCTAATAGGACCTATAGTATTAGTTATAACATCTAAAGGTATAATTTTATGTTTAAGATTTACTTTTTTGCTAAATATAAGCGGTTTAAGCATTTCTATCTTTTGGTTATTATTATTATTGTTCATTTTACTATTTTATTTTAGATATACCAATATTTTTAGTGGTAATAAGCTTCATATTTAGTTAATTTCTATATAGACACTAAGCTAAATAATAAAGGCTATTTCATTAATAAATTAATATTAATTAAGGTAAAACCATACCTTAGCTTTAAAAGCTAAGAATATAGCAAATAAATAACTATATATGTAAAAAAGGTTGGGCATTGTTAAAAGGATTATTGTTAGCATAACTCACCTTCTAGTCGTTGAACGGTTTTACTTCAAAAAAACTTTTGTTTTATATGCTAAAGTAAAGTTCGCTTCAAGTACACTAAATACATAGATAAAGTTATTCTTGAAATTAACCCAATAAATTACCAATGAATTTAAGTCTAAAAAGTCCAATTTAAACTAAGATAGACTTAAACATTGGAGGACTAACATCCCTAGCGTAGCTTTTTCAAAAACCCAAGACCTTTCCTTTCTGCATCTTGTGATCATATGCCCCGCTTACGCGACTGATAGACGTGTAAGTCAAACAGTAAAGCAAGATTAAGCCATTAAACTTGACAAGTAATAAACATAATTATCTTATTAGCTATTTGTAATTCGGCTTCGCCAAATACACCTAATAAAAAAACTAAAAACATTGGAATTAGATATCTACGTCAATGTTTTAATTACATCTATTTTCCATATAGTTAAAATCTTACTTGGAAAAAAAATATTTCTAACTTAATAGATATATAGCTGGATTAGTTATAGCATAAGCTATACCAAATAACAAACTAAAAATAAATAAACACATTTTTTAATTTAATGTATTTAGTAGTCATGAATAATACTATCACTTGAATAGTAAGTCATGTCAATTTTACAAAATTAACTTTGGATACACCCAGGTACTTTTTATGGGATCTGTGCCCCGCATAAACTGCCTCCTAGTCATTGTTCCCCTTATATTTCCGGGGTTATTCCTTATCTCTAAGATAAAAAAGTAGAATAATATTTCTACCAATATGACCAACAAAATAAAGGTCTTTCAATAACATCTCACCAATTACCTTATACTACTAAAATTAATTAAATCATACCCAATAACTAGCAACAGTAAAGCTGCATAGGGTCTTCTCGTCTAACTAGAGGTAAACTGTATCTGCACAGTTATTCCAATTTCACTGAGCCAATCATTGAGACAGCTGTTGTATCGTTAAATCATTCATGCAAGACCGCATTTAACGGCCAGGGTATTCCGCTACCTTAGGACCCTCAAGATAAGGCCGCCATTGATCGGGGTTTCCTTCAAAACCAAGCTTATTTTAGTCAACTTAGCAAATCCGTTAACCAGCCGACATCGGGCAGAAATCACACTCAATACTTTGATTTATTATCTTATAGGCAAAGTGCTTTGTTTTAATTAAACAGTCGTACAACACTATTCCATGCTTCCTATTCTTTACCTGATATTAATCAGGAGGAATGGCTCTCCTTATCCCTAAGTTACGGTAGTTAGTTTGCCGAGTTCCTTAATGATTGTTCACTCAAACGCCTTCGTATACTCTACTTGCTTACTTGTGGTAGATTCTAGGTACGGTTATTATGTCACGTTACCTTTAACATAGCTAATACTATATAGTACTTCGCAATGCAAAAGGAATCTTACTGTTTTTCCAGAACCTTTTTCACTTTATGACGAATTTATCGTCATATAAAGGTTGTTACTTTGTAGACAAGATTTTCTCATCGTTTAATCCTTTAGGTTTTATAAACTTAGAGGCCGTTACTTTAATAAATCCATAAGCTTTAGGCGAGGGATATATATTTATCCCTTTTTCGTTACTCATGTCAGCATTCTCACTTGGGTCATTTATTCATTAATCTATTTAAGAAAAAGTCTAAAATTTACCCAACGTTCCGCTACCCCATATAATATGATAGTCTATATATTAATATGGACAAGGTGTCGGTATATTATTTAGATCCGTTAAATTTTCGGTGCCACTATCAGTGTAAATAGTAAACTAGATACTGAACCAGTGCTCTGTTACGAGGTCTTCAAAAAATGGCCGCTTCTAAGCCTATTTCCTAGTCGTATTAGATAGAAACTTCCTTAATTTCACTTAACAATAATTTTGGAACCTTAACTCTTGTTCTGGGCTGTTTCCCTTTAGACATACAACCTTATCGTACTATGTCCGATTATTCAAAATTCATCATTGCCCTTCCGAGTGCGAATACTCACCGATAAAATCTTCACGATCCCCCGATATATGCAAAACTAATTAATATAACAAGATGTTATATTAATTAAAAGTTGCCTGAGATCACAGTTCTGTACCTGCTATGATGTAATTTAAATTACCTACTTATATAGGTTTCGCAGAAAACCAGCTATCCTAGTCAGTATTGTCTTTCACTAACTTACCATAATTCATCGGATATCTTTACAACGATAACCCGTTCGGGCTTTTATAACCCTGATTATGGTAAGATCACTAGGCTTCGGGTCTAATTTTAGATACTAATTCATTATTTCATAATTGGTTTATCTAGGCATTACTGCTCGCATCTAACATTAACTTGCTGACCCATTATGCAAAAGGTACGCTCTCACTATGTATTTAAACTTTGCTTGAGCTGCTTATAAAACTACTATTTCAAACCTTTCCTTCACAGTACTATACGCTGTCGCTTATATATTATATTTAGCCTTAGAGGAAGGTTCCCCTTTATATTCAAACAGGTTTATAGCCCGTTTTACTTATTTAAAGTATTAATAGTGACTTAGTTATCTTCATCACTTTAAATTATTTAATACAAATAACTTGTTTAATACCCTAGGCTCTTCTACTTTAATTCACACTAATTGTAGAATCTCGTTTGATTTCTTTTCCTAAAGTTACTAAGATATTTCAATTCACTTCGTTTATTACTGAATTTATCTAAGAGTACATGTGCTAACTTCTTTTTTCAAACACAAATTTAATTAAACTCTCTTTAATATATAGCAAGGCATTCCTAATAGTTTCTTTATATACTTGCTTATACTACAATTTATAGTAGATAAACATTAAATCTATATCGATTACATTACTAATACCAATATGTGTATTTTTCGGGTTATTATGATTCGAACATAACAATTCCTCAACCCAAATGAGACGCCTAACCAACCTGGCTCTAACCCGTTTAACAACACTATATATATATCTTTATTTTATATAATAAACAGTACAGAGAATATCCGATTTGAACGGATGTGATTTTATAAAAACCAAATAAATTTCAAGTTTACCGCCATAGACCACTCGGCCAATTCTCTTTTATCTTAATATAGATTATTGCTACATAATATTATACTGTGATTCTTTCAAGACTTGAACTTGAATAACATCCTTATCAAAAACGCACTTTACCAATTAAGTTAAAGAACCTACTACAAAAGTTTATTTCTTTTTTTTTTATTATAATTACAGCTTTAATATTTTTAAGTTAAAATATATAACGCATAAGTATCACATAACACAAGAGTACTCAGACTTGAACTGAGAATTTGAAGTTTGAAGCTTCTTGTTTTGCCAATTAAACTATGCTCTTTAAAGCACTTAACTAGAAATTCAAATAAATTATACTTATTTTGGTAATATAACGGAAAAGAGATGAATTGAACATCCAGGTGTTAATACACAATATTTAGCAAATATCTCGCCTTACCAATGGCAACTTTTCCTTTCAATGGTAATTAACTTATTTTTTTTAGAGAACTTATTAAATTACGGGTCAGATCGGCCTCGAACCGACATCTACTTTCGTGACAAGAAAGTTCTTTACCAATTAAGTTACTAACCCTTGTTTATTTATTACTGCGGCTAGCCGAATTCGAATCGACATAAAACGCTTGGAAGGCGTTCGGTTTACCATTAACTTATAACCGCTTATATTATTAAGACCTATGGGGCTCGAACCCATATAATAGTGATTAAAAGGCACATGCTTTACCAATTAAGCCAAAGTCTCTTCGTATAATATATACGTTTTAAATTTTTCCATTATATAATTTAGAAAAACTTACTTTGAGAAAGCCATAAGTACTAAATTTAAATATTAAATTTAAGTATTTAAGATAGATATTTAACCAATATATTTTAACAAAGCTTTTATTATTTCTAAAATGTAATCTTGCATATCAATATCTAGATATTTAAATTCACTAACACTCATTTTAAAATTATTATTAGCATCAAATCTATCATTACCTTCAAGGTTTTCTCCTCCAGACCTAGTTGGAGCTGGAATTAGGGAAGGTGAAGGAGAAGAAGGAGAAGGAGAAGGAATATTATAACCATTTCTATCACCACCGTTCTTTTCAGATGAGCTAGAGCTAGAGCTAGAGCTAGAGCTAGAGCCTGAGCCTGAGCCTGAGCCTCATGTTTCACGTCATATTCATCCTGTTTCTTCTCATTCTTCTTCATATTGAGGGGCAATTTCACCACCTTTACCCAGTTTTTCTGTATTATCTCCATATTCAGAATCTGGCATAATTTCTTTACCTTTACCTTTATCCCTTTCAGGTTTTTCTGTGTTATCATCCTCAGAATCTGGCACAATTTCTTTACCTTTATTAGATTTAGGTTTTTCTGTATTATCTTCATCTTCAGAATCTGAATCTTCATCTGTGTATCATGATGTTAAATTTGCTTGTTTATCTTCTGGCACAATAGGTCTACCTTTAACCCGTGTAGGTTTTATTGTCTCATCAGAATCATAAGAATTATCAGAATCATCTGATTCTGGTTCTGTTTCTGTTTCTGTTTTTGTTTCTGTTTCTGTTTCTGTTCCATCTACTTCTTTAAGATTTTCTGACACAATTTCTTTACCTTTATGACTTTCTCCTCCTGTTTCTTCACTTGAAACTGTTTTTGCCGTATTATCTATCGTTTGAGTATTGTTTAATGGATATTGCATTTCTTGTATCCTTTTATTTAAATATTCATATACTATTGTAACAATTTTTTTAAGAACCTCAGTAATATATGGAAATAAAAAGAAATAGTCAGACCACATCTACGAAGTGTCAATAAAGTATACTTGATTCTAACCCCAGGTGGTGGTTATCAGTAGAATGGTAAGCAAGCACACGTCATAAACCAACAGCTATAAAAGCTGTTCCAATCATAACATGTATACCATGGAAACCTGTACCTAAATAAAAACAAGATCCGTATATTCCATCACTAATAGTAAAAGAAGAAACTGTGTACTCTAGACCTTGAAAACCTGTAAAGATTAAAGCTAAAAGTACTGTAGCAACTAAACCATATAAACTTCCACTTCTGTTTCCTTGTATTAAAGAATGATGAGCATATGTAACTGTCACACCACTAGATAATAATATAACAGTATTAAGTAAAGGTAATTCAAAAGGATTTACAGCTTCTATTCCCATAGGGGGTCATTGAGCACCTAATTCGATAGTAGGTGATAAAGCGCTATGAAAGAAAGCTCAAAAAATACCTAAAAAAAATAACCCTTCTGAAAGTATAAATAAAGCAACTCCCAGATTTAACCCTTTTTGTACCGCTAATGTATGATTACCTAAGTATGTACCTTCACTTATAACATCACGTCATCAAAAGGACATAGAAGAAATAACAGCTATAAAAGCTAAAGCTAAATATATCTCTGCATGGCTAAAACCGTGCATTGTTAATACAGCGCTAGTTGTTAAATTTAATAAAGCTATACAAGTAAAAAAAGGTCAAGGTGATGGTGAAACTAAATGGAACGGGTGTGCTTGAAATTCACTTCTTATTAAATTAGTCATTTTTCCCTTTTTTTTTCTACATCAATTTAGACATAGCCTATTTTTTTATAAGAAGTATCACATCATTAATTATTAATTTCTTATTAAAAAAGTACATAATTTTCCAAATAAAATAGCCATAAGTCCTTATATATATAACTACTGACCAGCCTCTAAGTCTACTTTTTTTATAAGATTTATTAGTTCTTATAAAATACAAAAAATACATCATTTTCCAAATAGAATCAAAAAAGATTTTAGTATTTATGCCGCTAAGGGATAAGTGATTTGAACACTTAACCTACCGTGTGTAAAACGGTAGCTCTACCAATTGAGCTAATCCCTCTTCTATATGTTTAACTTATTTTTAAGTTTAACTAAGATCTTGTTTTTTGTTTTATTGTAATAACAATGGCACCAACCATCGCTAATAATAGAATAATAGATGTGATAATAAGTCAGATGCTATGACTAGTATACATTATATTACCTATGCTTGTAATATGACTAGCTTCAGACAAGTTTCCATCCCATACTTTACTTGTAGCGTATGATATTTCACCTTTATCTGCCATAATACCTTTCATACTTAATATATTGTTTATCGTATAATTGGATTGAATATATTCTAATTTATTATATGTATCATGTCAATATGCAATAATACTATAAGGTAATATATTATTCACAGGGTAGTTAAAAGCAAGTATAACAAGTAAAACTAAAGGTATACTGTTACCAGTATCATATAATAATTCACTTATTCTTACATTAATTAACATTAATATAAAAAGGAACAAAATAGAAACTGCTCCTACATAAACTAATAAATAAGATAATCCTATAAAATTTAAACCTAAGACTATAAGGTAACAAGATATACTTAAAAACAACCCTATTAAGAATAGTACAGAAACTATCGGGTTTTTACTAACTATTACTAAAATACCGGATAAAATAGAAACTAAAGAAATAAAATCTAATATACCAGAACGATAACCGTTAATAAAAGTTTCATTTAAAACAAAAAGAGAATCCATAAATAACAAAAATTTTTTTAATCTCCTATATTTTCTGTTCGAAAATTTTTATATAATATATACTTTTTATAAGTATGGTGAGTAAAAGAAATTATAGTGATATTATTTTGTGTGTACAAGACTCGAACTTGTATAAATGTGGCCGTAACACACTACTCTGCCAATTAAGCTAACACACATGCTTATTTTAGATTAAAGGGTATTATATATATATAGCCCTTAAGATGATTCGAACATCTAACCCTAATATTAACAGTATTATGCTCTACCATTGAGCTACAAAGGCTTTAAATTATACATGTATATATAGTAATTAAGGCTTTAATTATAAATATCTGTGCGGACAAAGGAGTTGCACCTCTATATACTGATCATGAGTCAATTATGTTACTATTACATCAATCCGCATTTAAATTAAAATAACTATATAATTTAGGAAGGAAAGGAATTGAACCTTCGATAGCAAAAGGCTATTGAGTTTACAGCTCAACCCGTCATACCAACAAACGGGACCTTCCTTTTGCATAATAATACATATATACAGTTTATTGTTAAATATAATCAACCCCGTGCAATTTCCACTACACGAACCGTATTTCGACTTAACACCAATCAAAGTCACACATACGAAAATTTACTAAACCAGTATAAAGAACCAATTATCTTAATTTAAAAGGAATAGCTCACCAAACTTATTGCACATACTTCTTTCGGCGCGTGACGAGTAGTTAGTACCTATCTGAGATAATATCCACCGTGACGTGGTGATTCACGATTACTAGTAATTCCTTATTCATGTAGTCGAGTTACAGACTACAATCCATATTATAACCTACTTTTGAGATTAGCTCAAATTCACACTTTCGCATCTCTTTGTATAGGGTTATGTGGCACGTCTATAGCCCATAATATCAAGGCCATGATGACTTGTCTTGGTCCCATATATCAAACCAATATAATGGCGAACTACTTTATAAAATATTATTTAAAAATAAAGCAAGGGTTTACGTTAATTTTATGGAACTAACCAAAATCTCACGACATTAACTGAAGACAGCCGTGCAACGCTTGTATTTCTTTTATTCGTTAAAGAATAAAAGATTATTCAAATTGTGGTAAGGTTTTTCGCGGAGCATCGAATTAAATAACATACTTCACTACTGGTTTCAGAAACGGTCTAATGATTTCAGTTCCTGCGTTGCCGCATTACTCTTAAGGTGGAATGCTTACACTTTCATTTATAGGCTAAATTAATCTAGCCAATGACATTCATAATTCTCTGCCTGGACTACTAGGGTATCTAATCCTGTTTGCTACCCAGGCCTTCGTCCCTCAACGTCAGTTACTAGATAGAAGGTTGCTTTCGCCGTTACCAGTCTTCAAGGAATCATCAAATTTTAACTCTCCTCCATAAATTCTTCCTTCTCCTATAAAACTCTAGTTATATCGTACCCTTTCTTGGGCTAATAATACCGTCTAGGTACCCTTTAAACCTATTAAAGATGAATAACACTAGTCTTCTACGTATTACCGCGACTGCTGGCACGTAATTTGGTCAAGACAAATAGATAGAAAATTGTCATTATCAGTATTCTATCTAGAACTTTATTCGACATAATCGATATCAACCTTTTAATTTTAGGTATAACAAGCTTACACTTTACGTTCCTCCAAGTTGCTGGTTCAGCCGTTAGGCTATTGACCAATATTCCTCACTGCTGTACTATACGTATTGGGGTTTTTTCAGACCCAATGTGATCGATCGACCTCTCAGCCTCGACTACGGAATTTTTGGCTAGTTAAGTCATTACCTTAACTACTACCTATCCGAGATATTTATTGTCATCATAAAGCGGAAAATTAATTAATTAATTCCTTTCTTATATTAGGTATTTATTTTCCCTAACTTTATGGTAGCCAAAATACCATATACTCACCTGTACACCACTTCTAATTAAATAAAGAGCTTTGTGGGCTTTTATTCTCACAATACTCTTATATTATATTAGACGTACGATTAGCATGTGTCAAGCATTTGGACAGCGTTCATTCAGAGCCATCATCAAACTCAATTAAATAAAAATTGTGATATTAATAATATTTAAATTATAAAAATATCACTACTAATGTGAATTTAACATTCATATAAAATAGGAGTCTTAAACCAAGAGCTTAGATAAAACACTAAAGAATTTTAAAGAAAATCAAATTTTTTATAATTCGTACTAATTAAAAAGCCTTAAGCAATAAAAAGAAAAAAAGAATTACCATCTTTTATTTCTAAAGATTTAATCCACTAATTACTATATACAATTAGGATACTATTAAGCCGGTTCTTGTAAAAGTTATTAGTCTAAATTAAGGCTTAACCATGGGCTTGTTATTTAATAAAAACTGCAAAATAAACAATATTTATCTATCTGCATCGATCAAAGTTTATGTAAACTTTTTTTTTCTGTGTTATACCAAAAGCTTTTGCTTTAACACTCATATATCCGTGTGTACAGATCTAATAAGCACCGGACTTTACTAAACTATTATAAAAGATATAATAATATCTTAAAATAGCACTGTACTTTTTATATCACTAAGTATACGATAGCACATTACTCTAATAATAGAGCTAAGACATACTATTATCTATATTAAATTTAGCTTAACATGAATCGAACATACTATCATAAATTTATGATAAACCATTCAGCTATACGAATTAGACATATTACGCTCATCTATGGTTTATAAAAAATTTTAAAAATCAAAGACTAGTCATAAAACAAGTATTCATTATAATTAATGTAAGTCTAATCCATCTTTAATATAGCTACTTGTTAACACAACAAACACTTGAGCTTGTATAAATGCAATACCTAACTCAAGACCAGAGAAAGCTATTATAAAGGCTAAAGGTATTAAGCCTAAAAAAAAGAATATAAAGCCTGAAGTCATAATATTATACGTGAAACCTGCTAAAATGTTTAATAACATGTGACCACTTAATATATTAGCTGCTAATCTAAGCCCTAATGAAACGTTTCTAGCTAAATAAGAGATAAATTCAATTAAAACTAATAGAGGTAATAATCCTAAAGGACAACCTGCTGGTACTAGTAAAGAAAAGAACTCTAATCCGTGTTTTTGGAATCCTAATATTGTTGCTCCTAAAACTACAGTAAAACTAAGAGCAAAAGCTAATATAAAATGACTAGTTGAAGCAAAACTATAAGGAACCATACCTATCAAGTTATTAATTAAAATAAATATAAATAAAGTATATATAAAAGGGAAATACAATTGACCTTTCACGGCATTTATTTGGTTTGTTACTATACTATGTATTGTTGCATATAATGTTTCTTGACTAATTGATCAACTATTACTTATAATTTTATTATAATTAGTTGCCAATACGCTAGTAGTTAAAATAATAAATGCAGATATCAATAAATATAATCCTATGTTAGTAATTGATATATTCATGTTACCTAATATAGGGGCCTCTATACTTAAAAGGTTTCTTATCTCGAACTGATCAAGTGGACTTGTTGTTTCTCTAAAAAGACATATATACTTAGACATTAGTAAAAAAAATTTTTTTGTTAATTGATTATTATTATTCATATTATTCGATTTATATTCTTTTTCAAGCTTAAAAAGCTTAAGCTGGGGGGTAAGAATAAAAGTACTAATCTACTGATTATACTTATTAAATAAATCACTATATTAGCTTTACCTTTGAACTAACCCTTTTCTTATCTAAGATTCGAACATAGATCAAGATATTAGAAGTATCCTGCTCTGCCATTGAGCTAATAAGAATGCCCAAGCTTAAGCTTGGGGTTAGCCAAATAAAACCACTAAATTGAAACCCTAAATAATAAAGAATGGAAATGATCTACTAAGACCTGAGAAAGCTATTCTGAAAGCTAAAGGTATTAAGCCTAAAGGACAACCTGCTGGTACTGTATGTATGGCGTTATAGGGATTAAAGAAAAAATCCGTTACTTTGTAATGGTAGAGTAACAAAGGCATGAGGTTTTGGTGGACTTGTTAATGCTCACTCTAAACTATTGTAACTTCTATTTAATAATGTTTGTAAAGAGTCACTATAGAATTGAGGAGTTAATCAAGGGTATCTACTTGTAGCTTTACCCTCTACTAATTGCACATAAACAATGTATAAGAATAATCAACTAGCAACCACACTAATTATAGACCCAAAACTACTTATTAAATTTCATCCTGCAAAAGCATCAGGGTAATCACTTATTCTTCTAGGCATACCTTGTAAACCTAAGAAGTGTTGAGGGAAGAAAGTAACATTAACACCTATGAACAATAATCAGAAATGTACTTTAGCTAACATTTGATTATAATCTAACCCTAAGATTTTAGGTATTCAGAAATATCATGCGCTAAATAATGCAAAAACAGCACCCATACTTAATACATAATGGAAATGAGCTACAATATAGTAAGTATCATGGAAAGCAATATCAAGAGAAGCGTTAGCTATAACAACTCCACTTAATCCTCCAACTGTGAACATAAATACGAAACCTAAAGCAAATAACATAGCAGGTGTTAAATGTATAGATCCTCCATAACATGTTGCTAATCAAGAGAATATTTTAATTCCTGTAGGAACGGCAATAATTAATGTAGCAGCTGTGAAATAAGCTCTCGTGTCAACATCTAAACCAACTGTATACATGTGATGACTTCAAACAACAAAACCTAAAACTCCGATAGACATCATGGCATATACCATTCCTAAATAACCGAAAACGCTCTTGTTAGAGCTAGCTGAGATTACAGTACTAATAATACCAAACCCTGGTATAATTAAGATGTACACCTCAGGATGTCCAAAGAATCAGAAAAGATGTTGGTATAATATAGGGTCACCACCACCTGCAGCTTCAAAAAATGATGTATTAAAATTTCTATCAGTTAAAACCATTGTAATTGCACCAGCTAAAACAGGTAATGATAGTAATAATAATACAGCTGTAACAACTACAGCTCATCCAAATAAAGCTAATTTATGTAATCTTATACCTGGACTTCTCATATTCAATATAGTAGTTATAAAGTTAATTGCACCTAATAAACTACTTATACCTGATAAGTGTAAGGCAAATATAGCTAAATCTACACTAGGCCCACTATGACTTTGTATACCACTTAAAGGTGGGTACAATGTTCAACCTGTCCCTGCTCCATTTTCTATACCACTAGCAAATAAGAATAATATTAAACTAGGTGGTAATAATCAGAATGAGATATTATTAAGTCTAGGGAATGCCATATCTGGACCTCCAACTAATAATGGTAATAAGAAATTACCAAAACCCCCAATTAAAGCAGGCATAACCATAAAAAAGATCATTAATATAGCATGAGCTGTTATCATACTGTTATAAAGCTGGTTATCTGCTATATATTGAACACCAGGTCCACTTAATTCTAATCTTATTAATACAGAAAAAGCAGTACCTAATAACCCTGAAAACAGAGCAAATATTAAATATAATGTACCTATATCCTTAGCATTGGAAGATAAAAATCATCTTTCTGTTCAAAGAGATATACTTGATATTAACAATATATTTTTTCCTGTTAAGAGATGACTCTCGGCTGGGACTTCTCTATTATATGAGTTGAAGTGGGGTTTTACGGTAGGACAATCGGGCAGATACTAAGTCCAAATCACTGCTTTTTACTCAAAAGTAAAGTATTACTTATAAACCAGGAGGGCAAATTATTTAGGTACAGTCGATAGTAAACTAGTACTAGTTAACTATAGTGGTAAAAAAAAAAGAATTTTTTGTTGTTAATTGATTATTATTATTCATATTATTCAATTTATATTATTTTTCATTATGGGGGTAAGAATAAAAGTACTAATCTATTGATTATACTTATTAAATAAATCACTATATTAGCTTTACCTTTGGATTAACCCTTTTCTTATCTAAGATTCGAACATAGATCAAGATATTAGAAGTATCCTGCTCTGCCATTGAGCTAATAAGAATGCCCAAGCTTAAGCTTGGGGTTAGCCAAATAAAACAAAAATTGAAACCCTAAATAATAAATAAGATAGGACAATAGTTTAAAGAATCCTTAGTTATAATATTTAATATTACAGATGCTATTTTTAGTTTAAAAAACAGAGGTTCTGCCTATTTATATATAATATTTAATAGAAATTACAGTAAAGATATATTACTAGGTATTATATCAAAACTATATAAAATA